>Ga0209721_1000240_pt1 | contig 55001 bp, 45 predicted proteins | sample TshhotsprinmetaG_FD_184139 | JGI IMG/M metagenome (GOLD analysis project Ga0209721, IMG submission 184139) | Hot spring microbial communities from South Africa to study Microbial Dark Matter (Phase II) - Tshipise hot spring metaG (SPAdes)... | ecosystem: Environmental > Aquatic > Thermal springs...
CGCCATGCTGCGTGACCTCAAGGCCATGTGCGAGCGGCGCGGCTTTATCGAGGGCAACACCAGCACGCCAGGGCAATTCGTCATCGAGAGAGCATTTGCCGATGCCAATTGACCGCAGGCCTGGCAGTGGACCTGACAGCAAGTCGACCGGTGGCGATCACCGGTTGTGGACGGCGCTGCACCTTTGGCTGCGCCAGCCGCGCCGCGTCGGGGCGTTGGTGGCGCTGTGGTGCGCCGGCCTGCTGGCGTTTGGCCTGTATCTGCAGCACGGGGTGGGCCTGGAGCCGTGCCCGATGTGCATCGTGCAGCGCTACGCACTGCTGCTGACGCTGCTGAGCGCGCTAGCGGCAGCGCTGGCGCGCGGGGCCTGGGCGCGCGCGTTGCTGGCGCTGGGGGCGCTGTGGGCCGCCGCCGGCGCGGCAGTAGCGGCACGCCAGTCCTGGCTACAGTGGTTTCCGCCAGAGATTGCTGCCTGCGGGCGCGACCTATACGGGATGATCGAGAGCTTTCCGCTGCGTCGCGCCATTCCGATGATTTTTCGCGGCACGGGAGACTGTACCGCCATCGACTGGACCTTTGTGGGCCTGACGATTGCGAACTGGTCGTTCGTGCACTTCGGGGCGCTGCTGGTGGTGCTGGCGGCTGCGTGGCGCGCGAGCAGCCGGCCGCGCTGACTGGCCCGGGACAGGCGGCCAACCGGCGGTGCGGGAGTGTGGCGTGAGCGAGGAGCGGGTCGGAGCGGTGGTGGTGGGGGCCGGTGTCATCGGCCTGGCGGTGGCGCGCGCCCTGGCGCAGGCGGGGCACGATACGGTGGTGCTGGAGCAGGCGCGTGCCATTGGCACCGGCGTCAGCAGCCGCAGCAGCGAAGTGATTCACGCCGGTCTGTACGACGCACCGGGCTCGCGCAAAGCGCGCTGCTGGTGCGTGCGTGGCCGCCAATTGCTGTACGACTTTGTGGAGCGCCACGATGTGGCCTATCGGCGCTGTGGCAAACTGGTGGTGGCCTGCACCGCCGACGAGGAGGCGGCACTGCACGCGCTGAGCGAGCGCGCGGCGGCGCACGGCGTGCCCCTGCAGTGGCTGGACGGGCCGCAGGTGCGTGCGCGCGCGCCGGCGCTGCGTGCGTGTGCGGCCCTGTGGTCGCCCGAGACCGGCATCGTCGACAGTCACGGGCTGATGCAGGCGCTGCTGGGGCAGTTGCAGACCGCTGGCGGTCTGCTGGCGCTGGGCTCGGTGTTTGAGGGAGCCGAGCCCGTGGGCGCGCAGGCACAGGGGGGTGGCGCGTGCGGGGGCGCACGCTCGACGCAGAGGGTTTCGTGCTGCACACCACCCACTTGGTCAACGCGGCCGGACTGTGGGCCTGCCACGTGGCACGCGCGGTGCAAGGGCCGCCTGCGTCGCGCTGGCCACGGCCGCGTTTTGCCAAGGGCAGTTACTTCGCACTGGCCGGACGGCCTCCGGTGGACTGTCTGGTCTACCCAGCGCCCCATGATGCCTGGCTGGGGGTGCATCTGACGCTCGATTGGGCGGGGCAGGTACGGTTTGGCCACGATCTGGAGTGGCTGGATACGGACGACCCGGCGGCACTGGACTACACGGTCGACGCGCAGGGCGCTGCGCGGTTCGAGTTGGCGGTGCGCCGCTACTGGCCTGGTTTGCCGGCCGGTGCCCTGCATCTGGCGTACGCGGGTGTGCGTCCCAAAATCCACGGCCCCGGGGAGCCGGCACCGGACTTTTGCTTCGAGGGACCGCACGAGCACGGATTCGCCGGGTTGGTGCATCTGCTCGACTTCGAGTCGCCGGGCCTGACCAGCGCCCTGGCGGTGGCCGAAGCGGTGTGCGACGCACTCGCGCCCTGACGGCTCACGGTCGATCCGGGGGGTGAGGGCGCCGCGTGCACCGCTGCCGCTGGTCCAGCGGCCGGGTTTCTGCAGTATGCTGCGCAGGCGGTGGCCCAGCGCTGCTGCAGCCGTGAACGGATCGGCCCTATCCTGCGCATCAGCCTGCCGATGTTCCCCACGCCGTTTGCCGAATTCGCTACCCTGCTGCTGGTTGCGGCCGCTGTCGGTGCGCTGTTCGTGCGCGCACGCCAGCCGGTGCTGATCGCCTACATCGTGGTCGGCATCGCGTTGGGGCCGGCCGGCCTGGGTTGGGTCAAGGCGCACGATCAGTTGGCGCTGCTGGCGCAGATCGGTGTGACGGTGCTGCTGTTCATCGTCGGCCTCAAGCTCGATCTGAAGCACGTGCGCCACATCGGCCCGGTTGCCCTGGCCACCGGTCTGGGACAGCTGGGGTTTACCATCGCCTTCGGTTTCGTGCTGATCCTGCTGCTCGGCAAGGATCTCCTGACCGCACTGTACGTCGCTGTCGCGCTGACGTTTTCCAGCACCATCATCATCGTCAAACTGCTCACCGACAAGCGCGAGCTCGATGCCCTGCACGGCCGCATCGCGGTGGGGTTTCTGATCGTGCAGGACCTGGCCGTGGTGCTGGCGATGATGGCCATGAGTGCGCTGCGGTCCCCTGCCGGTGGTGCGCAGCCCGCGTGGACAGACGTGGCGCTGTCGCTGACCGGGCGGCTGTTGCTGGCCGTGGCGCTGATCGCAGCGCTGATGCGGTGGGTGCTGCCGCGCCTGGTGGCAGCGATGGCGCGCTCGCAGGAGCTGCTGCTGGTGTTTGCGCTGGCCTGGGGAACGGGGCTGGCGGCGCTGGGCGCATGGGCCGGGTTTTCGATGGAAGCCGGTGCGTTCGTCGCCGGCTTCACGCTGGCGTCCACCCACTACCGCGACGCCATCAACGCCCGCCTGGGGGGCATCCGTGACTTCCTGCTGCTGTTTTTCTTCATCCACCTGGGGGCCGAGCTGGAGCTGGCTGCGCTCGGGCAGGAGCTGGGCAGCGCGCTGCTCCTGTCGGCGTTCGTGCTGGTGGGCAACCCGCTGATCGTCATGGCCATCATGGGCTACATGGGCTACCGCAAACGCACAGGCTTTCTGGCCGGGCTGACGGTGGCACAGATCAGCGAGTTCTCGATCGTCTTCGTGGCCATGGGCATCACGCTGGGCCATGTGGATACGGCGGCGTTGGGCCTGACGACCCTGGTGGGGCTGATCACGATCACCCTGTCGACGTACATGATCCTGTATTCGCAGCCACTGTACGAGTGGCTGGCCCCGTGGCTGGGCGTCTTCGAGCGCCAGCGCCCGTTTCGCGAGCTGGCGGTGGACAGGCACCCGCCACGGCGTGGCGAGGCCGAAGTGCTGATCTTTGGACTGGGGCGGTATGGCAGCCGGTTGCTGCGCGAGCTGCGGGCGGCGGGCATCGCCGCCACCGGCATCGATCACGACCCGGAAGCGGTGCGCGACCTCAAACGCCAACATCTGCCAGTGCACTACGGCGACGCCGAGAACCCCGACTTCGTGGAGGCCCTGCCGCTGGATGGCGTGCGCTGGGTGGTGGTGACACTGCCGCTGGTCGAGTCGACGCGCACGCTGGTGCAGGGGTTGCGGGCGGCCGGCTACAGCGGGCCGATGGCCGTGACGGCGCGGGACGAGGCGTCGCTGCAGGAGCTAGCCCGCCTGCCTGTGCAGCACATCTTTCTGCCATTTCGCGACGCCGCGGTGCATGCCGCCGAGACCCTGGTCGGCCTGCTGGCGGCGTCGACCCCAACCGCTCCTGCCGGAGTGAACGATGACCCTGTTCGATGAGATGGCCGCTCTCGTGACCGACCCGACGCTGGCCGGCGCGATCGTGGTGGCTAGCGATTTTTCGACTGCGGCTGCACGTGCACAGCAGCGCGCCGTGCAGATGGCCCGTGAGTGCCGGGCACCGCTGGTCCTGGTGCATATCCTGCCACAGGACGGATGGAGCGTGCTGCAGAACTGGCTGGGCGCCGGTGTCAGCACTGAGGCAGTGGCGGCCGCAGCGCGCGACAGCCTACAGGCGCAGGCGGCGGCTGCAGGCCAGCGCGGCGACATCGAGGTCCGCGCCGTGCTGCTGGCGGGGCATCCGGTACAGACGCTGGCGACGCTGGCGTCCGCGACGCAGGCGCGCTTGCTCGTCGTCGGCGCGCTGGGGCAGGGCAGCGTCGGCGCGCAGGTGCGGCGGTTGCTGCTCGGCACCACGGCCGAGCGGTTGCTGCGCAAAACCACCCGGCCGATGTTGCTGGTTCGCTGCGATGCGGGCCAGCCGTACCGGCGGGTGCTGGTGCCGGTCGATTTTTCCCCATGGACGGAACCGGCACTGGATTGGGTTGACGCCTTGCTGCCGCACGCGCATGTGCGCCTGCTGCATGCCTACCGTGTGCCGTTCGAGGAAAAATTACGCTTTGCCGGCGTGCCGCAGGAGGTGATCGCGCGCTACCGGGACAAGACGCGCGAGCGGGCTTTTGCCCAGCTGCAGGCACTGGCTCAGGCCCGTGGTTGGACGCCCGCGCGCTACGTGCTGCAGATGCAGGAAGCCGATGCAGCGCCGGCGATCGTCGAGGCCGCCCAATCCCACGATTGCGATCTGGTCGTGATTGGCAAGCACGGCACCAGCGCTGCCGAGGATCTGCTGCTGGGCAGTGTCACCAAGCACGTGGTGGCCGAGGCACCATGCGACGTGCTGATGTCGCCCGCTCATGCCGGGGTGCCCGCCATGGCGGACGGTGGCTGAATGCGACTGGCCGACATGCCGGATCGGGATGGCGGTGGCGCTGGCCCCTTTCCTTTCGTGGCCGTGAACGCGCGCAGGAAGGCTGGGGCTGGCGTTAGGGCGAACTCCCTGCGCGGGCAGCGTTGCGCAGTGCCTGTGCCACTTCCGTCACCAGTGCCGGTCCGTGGTAGATCAGACCGGTGTAGAGCTGCACCGCGTCGGCACCCGCGGCCAGCTTGGCAAGGGCGCTGTCCGCATCAACGATGCCACCGACGCCGATGATCGGAAAGTTCGGCCCCAGGCGCCGGCGCAGCGCCGCGATGACGCGGTTGCTGGCGGCCTGCAGCGGCCGCCCGGACAGGCCGCCGGCCTCGTCGGCGTGCGGCAGGCCCGCCACGGCGTCACGGGCCAGGGTCGTGTTGGTGGCGATGACGCCGTCCATCCCGTGGCGTTGCAGCGCGTCGGCGATGCAGGCGATCTGGTCATCGTCCAGGTCGGGCGCGATCTTGATGAAGATCGGCCGGTACAGCCCGAGCTGCTCGGCCAGGGTTGCGCGGCGTGTGGCCAGCGCCGCCAGCAAAGCGTCTAGCGCGGCGTCGGTTTGCAGCTGGCGCAGGTTTTGGGTATTGGGGCTGGAAATGTTGACCGCAACGTAGTCCGCCAGCGTGTACACACCCTCCAGCGCGGTCAGGTAGTCGTCGGTGGCGCGCTCGATGGGGGTGGTGGCGTTTTTGCCGATGTTCAGGCCCAGCACCAGCGTCGCGGCGTGCGGGTCTTGGCGGATACGGGCGTGGCGCACGTTGTCCACAAACGCGGCCAGCCCGTCGTTGTTGAAGCCAAAGCGGTTGATGAGCGCCTCGGCCGCAGGCAGGCGAAACAGGCGCGGCCGCACATTGCCGGGCTGCGGCCGTGGGGTGACGGTGCCCACTTCGACGAAGCCAAAGCCCAGCGCCGCCCAGGCGTCGATGCAGCGCGCGTTCTTGTCTAATCCGGCAGCCAGCCCTACGCGGTTGGGAAAACGCAGTCCGGCCAGCGTCACCGGGTCGGCGATGCGCGGCTGGCGCAGCACGGCGGCCAGCGGTGAGTGTTGCAGCCGCTGCAGGGCGGCCAGCGTCAGATCGTGCGCCTGTTCGGGGTCGAGCCGAAACAGCAGGGCGCGCAGCCAGGGGTAGGGGAACCAAGTCATCGGATAATCGGGTGGCGGAAGGGCCAGCACACTGCGGGCCGGGTGGCGCCGATTGTCGCACTGGGTCGGCGCCGCCTGGCTGCCACTGCTGCGGGGTGATGGCCACGGCGGGGCCAAACGGGTGCGGGTAGAGCCTGTGCCATCGCGCTGGCGCATTGCTGTCCACGGCACTGGGGCGGCGCGGGCGTGGCCGTGTCCGGGCCGACTGTGCGCACGCCGCGCGGGCCTGCCGTTGGTCTGCGGCCGCCGCCCGTCGTGCCCGACCGCCTGTTGTTGTTCCTGTTCGTTGTCGTCCCCCTCTGTTGTGATCATCGGAGTCAAGCCATGTCTACCGTCCCCCACCCCTCCGTTTCGACGCAAGATCAACTCAAGGCTTTGGCGGGGCGTGCTGCACTGGACTATGTCGAGCCGGGGCAGGTGATCGGCATCGGCACCGGCTCCACGGTCAACTGCTTTATCGACGCGCTGGCGGCGTCGGGCATGGCGATTGCGGGGGCAGTGTCCAGCTCCGAGGCCACCTCTCAGCGCCTGCGCGCGCACGGCATTGCGGTGTTGGACGCCAACGATGTCGGTGAGCTGTCGGTCTACATCGATGGCGCCGACGAGATCGAGCCGGGTGGCTGCATGATCAAGGGCGGCGGCGCGGCGCTGACGCGCGAGAAGATCGTCGCGGCACAGGCGCGCCGCTTCGTCTGCATTGCCGACGAGTCGAAGTGGGTGGCGCGTCTGGGGCGCTTTCCGCTGCCGGTGGAGGTCATCCCGATGGCCACGCAGCGGCTGATCCGGCAGTTCGCCGCACTGGGCGGGACGGCGCGCGTGCGCCTGCGCGACGGCGCGCCGTTGGTCACCGACAATGGCCAGCACATCCTGGACGTCAGTGGCCTGAGCATCGACGATCCGCTGGCGTTCGAGTCGATGGTCAACAACTGGCCGGGCGTGGTCACCGTGGGGGTGTTTGCGCACCAGCGTGCGCACGTGTGTCTGCTCAGCACCTCACAGGGGGTGCGCACGGTGGTCTTTCAGCCGGGCTGACGCCCAGGCAGCAGTGGCGTGCGCGCATGGGATGTCGGACACACACCTCCTGCAGGCGCGCGCAGCCGGGCGGGGGCGGGTCGTCGGCTATGGTCGGCGGCCCCCCTTAGGCGTCACGCCAGACCGCGGTGGCGCAGTAGTGCGTCGATGCGTGGCTCGCGCCCGCGAAACGCCTGGAACGACTCCAGGGCGGGGCGGCTGCCGCCGACCTCCAGAATCTCGCGCCGGAAGCGCTCGCCCATGGCGCGCTGCAGGGTATCGCCGCCGGGGCCGGCGGCGTCCTCGAATGCGGCGTAGGCGTCGGCGCTGAGCACCTCGGCCCACAGGTAGCTGTAGTAGCCCGCAGCGTAGCCTCCGGCAAAGATGTGACTGAAGGTGTGCGGCATGCGGTGCCAGGCCGGGGGCTGCAGCACGGCCACTTCGTCGCGCACCTGCTGCAGCAGCGCCATCACGTCGCCATCGGGCGCTCCTTCCAGATGTAGCCGCAGGTCAAACAGCGCGTACTCGATCTGGCGCAGCATCTGCAGCCCGCTTTGGAAGTTGCGCGCCTCCACCATTTTGTCGAACAGGGCGCGTGGCAGCGGGGCGCCGGTGTCGGCGTGCGCCGTCATGCGCTGCAGCACGCTCCACTCCCAGCAGAAGTTCTCCATGAACTGGCTGGGCAGCTCCACCGCGTCCCACTCCACGCCGCTGATGCCGGCCACCGCGTGCTCGTCGACCTGCGTCAGCAGGTGGTGTAGGCCGTGGCCAAACTCGTGAAACAGTGTGATGACGTCATCGTGCGTCAGCAGCGCCGGTCGCCCGTTGACGCCGTCGGCGAAGTTGCACACGAGGTGTGCCACGGGCGTCTGCAGGCGGCCATCGTCGGGGCGCCGCCAGCGGCTGCGGGCGTCATCCATCCAGGCCCCGCCCCGCTTGCCCGTGCGCGCGTGAGGGTCCAGATAGAAGTGGCCCAGCAGCTGCGTGCCGCGTTCGATGCGGAAGCGCCGCACCACCGGGTGCCAGGCAGGTGCGCCGTCCTCATGGATGGTGACGTCGAACAGGGTCTGCACGACGTGAAACAGCCCGTCGAGCACGCGCGGCAGGGGGAAGTAGGCTTTGACCTCCTGCTCGCTGTAGGCGTAGCGTTCCTGCCGCAGGCGCTCGGCGATATAGGTCCAGTCCCACGCTTGCGGGTCGTCCAGCCCCAGATGGGTGCGTGCCCAGGCCCGCATCTCGGCCACATCCTGCTCGGCGTAGGGACGCGCGCGCTGCGCCAGGTCGCGCAAAAAGCGCAGCACCTGCTCGGGAGAGGGGGCCATCTTCGAGGCCAGCGACAGGTGGGCGAAGCTGGGGTAGCCTAGCAGGGCCGCCTCTTCGGCACGCAGCGCCACGATTTCGCGCAGGATAGGGCCGTTGTCGAGCTGCGCTGCGTCACCTTCGGCCTGATCGCTGGCACGCGTGCCATAGGCGCGGTACAGGCGCAGGCGCACGCTGCGGTCGTGCGCGAACTGCAGCACCGGCAGGTACAGCGGCAGTTTGAGACTCAGGCGGCAGGCGTCGTCGCGCCCATCGGACTGCGCGGCCGCGCGCATGGCGGCTAGCACGTCGTCGGGCACGCCGGCCAGCGCCTCGGGGGGCACATAGTCACAGAACCCGTCGGTGGCGTCGAGCGCGTTCTCACTGAATTTCTGGGCCAATTCGGCCTGACGTTCCTGAATAGCGGCAAAGCGCGTTTTGGCCGCGCCCTGCAGTTCGGCGCCACCCAGCACGAAGTCGCGCAACGCCAGTTCACGCGCCCGCCGTTGGGCAGGATTGAGCGTGTGCGGGTCGATGGCCTTGACCTTGGCGTACAGCCGCTCGTCGGCGCCCAGCCGTGTCCAGAACTCGGTGACGGCGGGCAGCAAGGCGTTGTAAGCGGCACGCAGCTCGGGCGTGTCCGCCACCGCGTTGAGGTGGCTGACGATGCTCCAGGCACGCCCCAGCCGCTCGGTGGCCACGTCCAGCGTGGCGCCCAGCGCGTGCCAGTCGGGCGGGAAGTCCTCGGCAGTGACGCGCTGCAGCGCTGCTTCGGCCTGCTGCAGCAGCGTCGCGATAGCCGGCTGCACGTGGTGCGGCCGCACGACGTCGAAGCGTGGTGGATCGTCGTCGCTCAGCAACGGGTTGTCGGTGCCCGGCGCTTGGGCACTGCGGGGTGGGTTTGCTGGGGCAGCGCCGGTGGGCGCATCGATGCCTAGGTCGCGGTCGAGGCCTTCTGCGGTCGTGATGTCGTTCATGGTGGCAAGCATGCCACGAAAGCAGCGCGCAGACACCGCGCTGGGTCACGCCCCTGCCGCGTCTCAGGCTTCAGCTTTGGGCGGCGCCCGCCTTCTTGGCACTCTTCATGCGTCGCTTGGCCTTCTTGACCAGGCCACCGGGGGTGATGCGCTGGTTGCCCAGCACGCGCACGGTTTTGATTTCAGGTCGCTGGCCGGGCTTCTTGCCGTACTTGACCACCTTGTATTCGCGCGGGCCGGGCTTGCGCTCGTCGCTGAGGTTTTTACGCTTGGGCGGCAGCGGGCGCCACAGTACCAGCAGCTTGCCGATGTGCTGCACCGGCGCGGCGCCCAGCGCGTCAGCCAGTTCGTTGAGCCAGGCTTCGCGCTGCGCTCGGTCACCTTCGAGCACCCGCACCTTGATGAGACCGTGGGCGTTGAGCGCGGCATCGATTTCGGCACGCACCGCGTCGGTCAGGCCGTCGCTGCCGATGATGACGACCGGCTCCAGATGGTGCGCCTCGCTGCGGCGCGCGGCGCGCTCGGCGGGAGTGAGTTCAATGCGGGACATGGTCCGCATTATCCGCGCAATGCGCCTGCGCTGTTGCGGCAGGGGCGCGGTGCCCGGGGCAGGGCTGCGTTACCCGCGCCTGCCGGGACGGCGGCACTGGCGCAGGCGCGATGCCCCGCAGTGCGGCGCGCACGGCTATAGTGGCGCGGATGAAGATCAGGACGCAAAGCAAAAAGGTCAACAAGGCGTGGCTGAGTCAGCATGTCAACGACCCGTGGGTGCGGCTGGCCCAGAAAGAGGGCTACCGCGCGCGCGCCGCTTACAAGCTCAAGGAGCTGGACGAGGTGTTCCATCTGGTGCGGCCGGGTCAGTGCATCGTCGACCTGGGGTGCGCACCGGGGGCCTGGTGCCAGTATCTGCGCCGACGTCTGGGCACCGTCGCTGCGGCAGACGGGTCGGCCCGGCTGCGCGGGGTCATCATCGGCTTGGACGTGCTGCCCATGAAGTCGGTGGATGGCGTGCACTTCATCCAGGGAGACTTTCGTGACGAGGCGACGCTGGAGGCCTTGCGCCAGGCGCTGGCGCAGGCGCTGCCGCAAGGGGTAGCGCGCGGCGTCGATCTGGTCGTCTCCGACATGGCACCCAACCTCAGCGGGGTGGAGGAGGTGGACGCCGCACGCATCGAGCACCTCATCGAGTTGGCGGTGGACTTTGCCGTGCAGCACCTCAAGCCCGAGGGGGCGCTGGTGGCCAAAGTCTTTCACGGGCAGGCGTACGACCGCGCGGTGCGGTTAGTGCGCGCCCACTTCAAGACGGTGAAGGCATACAAGCCCAAGGCGTCGCGTGCGCAGTCGGCCGAAACCTTTCTGGTCGCGCGGGGTCTCAAAGGGGCGATAGGGGCTGGGGCGCCCGCACCATAAGTTTCGGCAATCCGCGCCATTGGCAGGGTTGCTGGCCCGCGGTAGCTGAACTGCCCTTGACAAGCCCTACAATGGGGCGCATATGGACGTTACGGACGCGTGCCGGTCGGCGCAGCGCACGGTCAGAGTCAGGAGTTTGCGTTGAACAACAACCAGTGGTTTTCCAAAGTGGCGATCTGGATGGTGATCGCCATGGTGCTGTTCACTGTCTTCAAGCAGTTCGATGGCCGTGCGACGTCAGGTGCCGGCTACATGGCGTATTCGGACTTCCTCAACGAGGTCAAGGCGCAGCGCATCAAGAGCGCCACCATCCAGGAAGGGTCCAACGGCACCGAGATCATTGCCGTGACGACCGATGACCGCCGCGTGCGCACCAACGCCACCTACCTCGACCGCGGCCTGGTGGGCGACCTGATCGCCAACGACGTCAAGTTCGACGTGCGTCCGCGCGAGGAGGGCTCGCTGCTGATGACGCTGCTGGTCAGCTGGGGGCCGATGCTGCTGCTGATTGGCGTGTGGATTTATTTCATGCGCCAAATGCAAGGCGGCGGACGCGGCGGCGCGTTCAGCTTCGGCAAGAGCAAGGCGCGCATGCTCGACGAAAACGCCAACACCGTGACCTTTGCTGATGTGGCCGGCTGCGACGAGGCCAAGGAGGAGGTCAAGGAGGTCGTCGACTTTCTGAAGGACCCGCAGAAGTTCCAAAAGTTGGGCGGCCGCATTCCGCGCGGGCTGCTGCTGGTTGGCCCGCCCGGAACCGGCAAGACGCTGCTGGCCAAGGCCATTGCCGGCGAGGCCAAGGTGCCATTCTTCAGCATCTCCGGCTCCGACTTCGTTGAGATGTTCGTCGGCGTCGGCGCAGCGCGCGTGCGCGACATGTTCGAGCAGGCGAAGAAGAACGCACCGTGCATCATCTTCATCGACGAGATCGACGCCGTTGGCCGCCAGCGCGGCGCGGGCCTGGGCGGCGGCAATGACGAGCGCGAGCAGACGCTCAACCAGATGCTGGTCGAGATGGATGGCTTCGAGACCAACCTGGGTGTGATCGTGATCGCGGCCACCAACCGTCCCGACATTCTGGACGCCGCCTTGCTGCGGCCGGGGCGCTTCGACCGGCAGGTGTATGTAACGCTGCCCGACATCCGCGGTCGCGAACAAATCCTGAAGGTGCACATGCGCAAGATTCCGATCGGGCCCGACGTCAGCCCCGAGGTGATTGCGCGTGGCACCCCCGGCATGAGCGGGGCTGACCTGGCCAACCTGTGTAACGAGGCGGCGCTGATGGCGGCGCGCCGCAACGCCCGCGTGGTGGAAATGCAAGACTTCGAGCGCGCCAAGGACAAGATCCTGATGGGCCCCGAGCGCAAGTCGATGGTCATGCCCGAAGAGGAGCGCCGCAACACCGCTTACCACGAGGCGGGCCACGCGCTGATCGGCAAGCTGCTGCCCAAGTGCGACCCGGTGCACAAGGTCACCATCATTCCGCGCGGCCGGGCGCTGGGCGTGACGATGAGTCTGCCCGAGAAAGACCGCTACAGCTACGACAAGGAGTACATGCTCAACCAAATCGCCATGCTGTTCGGGGGGCGCATCGCCGAAGAGGTGTTCATGCACCAGATGACCACTGGCGCCAGCAACGACTTCGAGCGCGCCACCCAGATCGCGCGCGACATGGTGATGCGCTACGGGATGTCGGAAAAGCTCGGTCCGATGGTGTATGCCGAAAACGAAGGCGAAATCTTCCTCGGGCGTTCGGTGACCAAGACCACGCACATCAGCGAAGAGACGATGCGGCAGGTCGATGCCGAGGTGCGGCGCATCATCGACGAGCAGTACGCGCTGGCGCGTCGGCTGATCGAGGAAAACGCCGACAAGATGCACGCCATGGCCAAGGCGCTGTTGGAGTGGGAAACCATCGACAGCGAGCAGATCGACGACATCATGGCGGGCCGCCCGCCGCGGCCGCCGAAGGACATTTCGCCGCGTAGCCCCAATACGGGTGGCGGCGACTCGGGCGGTGTGGCCCAGCCGGTGCAGGGCGCGTCGCCGCAGGCCCCCACGGTAGCATAAGGCCGTGACGGCAGACGCGGAACTGATGGCCGGGGCCGCCGTCACCGGTGTTCCGTCGGGCGCACCGTCAGGCGCGGCCGGCTCAGGCACCTCGGCGCGTGATTGGCACAACGGGATGCGGGCGGGAGTGCCGCCCGCAGGCGACGTCGTCTGGCAGACGACGCGCTTTGCCATCGATCTGAGCCGCCCGCGCGTGATGGGCATCGTCAACGTCACGCCGGATTCGTTTTCCGACGGCGGTTCCTATGCCGATGCCCGCAGCGCCCTGCGCCACGCCGAGGCGCTGCTGGCACAGGGCGCCGACATCCTCGACATCGGTGGGGAATCGACTCGCCCCGGGGCGCCGCCGGTGCCGCTGGACGAGGAACTGCGGCGTGTCTTGCCGGTGGTGCGCGAAGTGGTGCGGCTGGGTGTGCCGGTCAGCATCGACACCTACAAGCCCGAGGTGATGGCGGCTTGTCTCGATCTGGGCGTGGACATCATCAACGACGTGTGGGCGCTGCGTCGGCACGGTGCCGATGGGCGCAGCGCCGAGGCGGTGGTGGCAGAGCACCCCTCCTGTGGGGTGTGCCTGATGCACATGCATCGCCAGCCGCAGGATATGCAGGCGCAACCGATGCAGGGGCCGGCCACCCCTGCGGTGGTGGCATTTCTGGCCGAACGCGCCGCAGCCCTGCACGCCCGTGGTGTGGCGCGGCAGCGCATCGTGCTCGACTACGGTATCGGTTTCGGCAAGACCGTCGAGCAGAATCTCGAATTGCTGGTGCACCAAGACATGTTGCTGTCGTTGGGCTACCCGCTGCTGGCCGGGTGGTCGCGCAAATCGACGCTGGGGCGGCTGACGGGCCAGGACGACGCCGCGCGCCGCACCGGCGCGAGTGTGGCGGCTGCGCTGCTGGCGGTCCAGCGCGGGGCGCACATCGTGCGCGTGCACGACGTCGAGCCCACGGTGCAGGCGTTGCGCGTGTGGGCCGCGGTGCAAGCGGCGCAGCAGCGCGCCAATCGGCCCGACGGCGAGGGCGTGCCCGTACGTAGCCCATAGGTAGATCGTTGCGTTTAGCGCCCTGGCGTGTGGGAAAACTGCGTGCGTCCAGCGCAGGCGCAGCCCTCATGGCGTGCGGCGTCGGCACCACGCTGCTCGCAGGCCGCGGCATGCTGGGCTGTCCCTCTACAATGCGGGCGGGGTGCCCTGGTGGCGGGGCGCTCGTCCGTACTCAGGTGAGGGTCAACGACAGCAATGACGCGTCGATACTTTGGTACCGATGGGATACGCGGCACGGTAGGCCAGCCCCCCATCACAGCGGATTTCGTACTGCGCTTGGGACATGCGGTGGGTCAGGTCTTGCGGCGCGATGGCCATCACGCGCAGCGTCCGCTGGTGCTGATCGGCAAGGACACCCGCATTTCTGGCTACATGCTCGAGTCGGCGCTGGAGGCGGGCTTTAACTCGGCCGGTGTCGATGTGATGTTGCTCGGGCCCGTGCCCACGCCGGCCGTGGCCTACCTGACGCGCGCGCAGCGAGCAAGTCTGGGCGTCGTCATCAGCGCCAGCCATAACCCGTATCCCGACAACGGCATCAAATTTTTTAGCGCCCAAGGCACCAAGCTGCCAGACGCATGGGAGCTGGCGGTCGAAGCGGCACTGGACGATGCGCCGCAGTGGGCCGACTCGGCGCACCTGGGTGGGGCGCGGCGTCTGGACGATGCCGCCGGGCGTTACATCGAGTTTTGCAAAAGCACCTTCAGCGCGGAGCTGTCGTTGCGCGGCCTCAAGATCGTCGTCGATGCCGCGCATGGGGCTGCGTATCACATTGCACCCGCCGTGTTTCACGAGCTCGGCGCCGAAGTGGTGGCAGTGGGCTGCAGCCCGAACGGGCGCAACATCAACGACGGCGTCGGCGCTACCCACCCGCAGACCTTGGTGGCGGCGGTGCGCGCGCACCAGGCGGACCTGGGTATTGCGCTGGACGGCGACGCCGATCGGTTGCAAATGGTGGATGCCAGCGGTCGGCTGTTCAATGGCGACGAATTGCTGTATGCGCTGGTCGACGACCGCCTGGGGCGCGACGAGGTGGTGCCCGGCGTGGTGGGCACGCAGATGACCAACATGGCGGTGGAGCAGGCGCTGGCGGCGCGCAGCGTGCGTTTGGTGCGCGCGCGCGTCGGCGATCGGTATGTGCTGGAGGAACTGCATCGCCACCACTGGGCGCTGGGTGGCGAGAGTTCTGGCCACCTTATCATCCTGGACAAGCACACCACGGGCGATGGCATCGTGGCGGCGCTGCAGGTGCTGCAGGCGAGCGTGCGCCAGCAACGCAGCCTGGCCGAATTGCTACAGGGGTTGACGCTCTTTCCACAAGTGCTGCGCAACGTGCGTCTGGCACCCGGTGCCGATTGGCAGCGGAACGCGGCGCTGACACAGGCGGTGCGTGAGGCGCAGGCGGCCCTGGCCGGCGACGGACGCGTGCTCATTCGTGCCAGTGGCACCGAACCGGTGCTGCGGGTGATGGTGGAGGCCCGAGACGGCAAGCTGGCTCAGGCCTGGGCCGATCGGCTGGCGGCGGCCGCCCAGATGTAGTTCGCGTTGCCGAGGCGGTCGTCGGTGTCACCCTGCAACGATCGGGGGCACACGGCGCCACAGCGCCTGTCCGGCCCGCACCCGCGTCCCGGTGTCGATGCCTTCGACCAGCGCGAAGGTGGGTGGCACGAACAGGATCAGGGTCGAGCCGTGCTCAAACCAGCCCAGTTCGGCGCCGCGCGGCAACGCCACGTCGCACGGGATTTCGTTGGGGCCGCGGTAGCGCAGGTGCAGCGTCACGTCCAGTGCGTGCAGGCGGATGCTGGCCACCAGGATTGCCGCCACCGCTACGATCGCCATCGGCGTGCCGTCGGGCAGTTCGGTCAACAGGACGGCGCGCTCGTTGCGGCAGAACAGCCGCTCGATGCGACGCAGGGCGATGGGGTTGACGTTCCAGGTGTCGCCGCTGAAGTAGGTCACGTGGCGTAGACGCACATCGCTGGGCGCGTGGAAGCGGTGGTACATCGCCGAGGTTAGCCGCAGCGTCACGAAGCGCCCGTTGGCGAACCGCGCCGCGGCGGATTCACCCATCAGGTCTTGTAGCCGATAGGGAAAGCCCTTGGCTTGCCAGGCGGTGGTGCCCTGCACTGAACCGTTGGCGCCCACGATGGCGTCGCACGGGCTGCACAGCACGTCCGGGTCGGGGTCGAACGGCCGCGCCCCAGGACGCAGCGCGCGCGTAAACACGTCGCGCAGGCTGCGGTACGGGCCGGGTGCGGCGTCGCTGAGGTCAAGTTCGGTAAACAGCCGCCACAGCGCCACCGACACGCGGGTCAGCCGCGGGCTGTCGATGCGGCTGTACCAACCCATCAGGCGCGTCAACGCGATGCGGGGCACGCGGTTGGTGAGCAGAAAGTTCAAATCTTCCTGCAGCAGCACGCGGTCGCGCCAGCGCCGCCAGCGCGCGCTCATGGTCACAGGGGTGTCAAAGGACATGGCTACAACACTGAATCATTTCAGTGAAAGGCATGTGACATGACACCGTGGTGGGCGTGGGCGGGGGTGGCGGCAGCGGCGGCGGCCACGGCACCGTGGGGGATTCAGCGCGTGATGCTGTCGTTGGCCAAGCACCCGTCGCTGGCGGGGCACCCGCGACTGGCGCGGCGCATCTCGCGCTGGGTGCCCGCGTACTGCTTTGCGCTGGAAGATGCCTGGGGACGTGATGGCGCACCGCCAGCGGTGCAGGCCCAGCGACAGCACGCCTTTGTGAGCCTGGGGCAGCGTTTGCGCGCCGCGGCGCCGCGCACGCTGGCGCTGACCGAGCAGGCGCGCGAGGGGCTGCCCGACTTGCAGCTCACCGGGCGCTACCGCGTGCCCTTTCCCTTTTCGGCGCTGGTGCGCGAGCACCTGCCAGTGGGCGCATTCTGGCAGCGATCGGAGGGCGTGGAGCTGATCGACCTGGACGGCAACCGCTACTACGACCTCACCGGCTCCTACGGGGTCAACCTGTACGGGTTGGACTTTTACAAGACGTGTATGGAGCAGGCCGAACAGATGGGGCGGGCGCTGGGCCCGGTGCTTGGCGGCTACCACCCGTGCGTGGCCGACAACGTCGAGCGGCTGCGCCGGTTGTCGGGCATGGATGCGGTGAGTTTTCACATGTCCGGCACCGAGGCGGTAATGCAGGCGGTGCGCCTGGCGCGTTATCACACCGGGCGGCGCTATGTGGTGCGCTTTGCCGGGGCCTATCACGGCTGGTGGGACGACGTGCAGCCCGGCCCCGGCAATCCCGGCACCCCGCGCGACACGCTCACGCTGGCGGACCTGTCGGAGCGCACGCTGCGCGTGCTGCGGCGGCGGCGTGACATTGCGTGCGTACTGGTCAATCCGTTGCAGGCGCTGCATCCCAACCGGGCCGCCCCGGGCGACTCGACGCTGGTGTTGGCCCGCAGTGGCGAAGGCGTGTCGCGCGCTGCCTATGCCGATTGGCTGCGTCGCTTGCGCGAAGTGTGCAGCGCGGCCGGCATTGCACTCATTTTCGATGAGGTGTTTCTGGGCTTTCGCTTGGCCCCCGGCGGCGCCCAGGCGTACTTTGGCGTGCCGGCAGACTTGGTGTGCTATGGCAAGACGCTGGGGGGTGGCTTGCCGATCGGGGTGGTTTGCGGGCGCGCCCACTGGATGCGCCGCTACCGCGACGATCGACCCGCGGACCTGGTGTTTGCGCGCGGCACCTTCAATGCTCACCCTTATGTGATGGCGGCCATGAATGTCTTTTTGCGGCGCTTGGAAGCCCCCGAGATCGCGGCAGACACCCAAGAAGCCGATGCATACTGGGCGACGTGGCTGCAGCGCTTCAACACGGCCTTGCAGCAGGCCGCCGTGCCGGTGCGCGTACGCGGGCTGTCGTCGGTGTGGACCGTGGATTACCCCCAGGTCGGCCGCTACCACTGGTTGCTGCAGTACTACCTGCGCGAGGCCGGATTGGCACTGAGCTGGGTGGGCACTGGGCGCCTCATCTTCAGTCACAACTACCGCGACGAGGAGATGGCGGCGGTGCTGCAGCGTCTGCTGCAGGCGTGCCGCCGCATGACAGCGGACGGCTGGTGGTGGCGCGATCCGGCTTTGACCGACGACATATGGCGCCAGCGTCTGCGCCGTGCGCTGGCGAAAGAAATGGCACGCGCCTGGTGGCAGCGTGCCGCCGCCTTTTGAATTGAGGTGAAGGGTCTAGCTGCGCGGATGCGCGGGGGCCAGCCGCTGTCCGCGCAGCAGCAACAGCGGCGCGCGCCAGTACAGCCGGATATCGTGCAGCGGGTCGGTCAGGATCTTCGTGACCCAGGCCAGCGCCGGCACCGCGCCCTGGGTGTGCAGCAGCTGGCCCATGCGCAGCAGCACGCCGGCCACACCCAACCACAGCCACAGCCAGCCGACGTTGCGCCACAGACCCCAGGCATCGGTGTGCGGCGTCAGCAACCCAAACGCCTCGGGTTCCCACATCAACCCCAGCGGAATCAGAGCCCAGATTCCCATCAGCACCACCTTGCGGCGCAGGTTGTAGCCTACCTTGACCGCCTCCTTGTATTCGTGGCTGACGCCGTTGACGGTGTCAAAGCCCTTGGGCTCGAAAAAGAAGTGACCCGATTGGCGCGTCACCATCGAGATGCCCCAGGCAATGAGCGCCGCTAGCGGGGGGTCGAACAACAGCACGCCATAGGCAACCAGGAAGCTGATCGCGCTGATCAGATGCAGCGCTTGGTTGACGGTGCTTTGGTGGTAGTAGCGGTGGTCGTCCCAGCGCTGTTCGCGCAGGGTGGCAAGAAACGATGGCATCGCGTATCTCCTATGACAGGGGGCCGATAGTGGCGTGAAGGATGATGTCGGGGTGGTATGAAAAACCCGTGACAGGACCTCTGCGGCGCAGGTGTGCGCGGTGCAGTCGGCAAGACGCCGCTGCTCGGGGTGCTGTCGGCCGCACGAGGTAGCCCAGGCGCTCCACTCATCGGGACACGGTCGGGTGGCGCAGGGTCGTCTGCGCGGAGGTGGGGTGGCGCAGGGTAGGGTCGCGCACCCCATGCGCGGTGCCATGCCGCCGGCACCGCGCTGTCATCAAGCTGTCGCGGCCATTGTCGAAGCTACGGTCTCATGGACACCGACCTGTCGATCGAGAGCTTCGTGCCGCGCCGCGCTGCCTTGCGGGTGACGGTGGTCACGGAAACCTTCCCTCCGGAAGTCAATGGCGTGGCCACGTCGCTGGAGCAGCTGGTGCGGGCGCTGCAAGCGCGTGATCACACGCTGCAGCTGGTGCGGCCGCGCCAGCCCAGCGACGGCTACGACCGCGACGGCGCGCGGCTGGGGCTGGAGCAGGTGCTCACCCGGGGTGTGCCGATACCGCGCTACCCCGCACTGCGCATGGGACTGCCCGCGCGCCGTGCCTTGCAGACTCTGTGGTCGCTGCGTCGCCCCGATCTGGTGCACATTGCCACCGAAGGGCCACTGGGCTGGTCGGCGTTGCGCGTGGCGCGCAAGCTGCGCCTGCCGGTCAGCACCGACTTTCGCACCCAGTTCCACGCCTACAGCCAGCATTACGGCATGGGGTTGCTGGCCAAGCCCATCGCCGCCTACCTGCGGCGTTTTCACAACCAGGCCGACTGCACGATGGTGCCGACGGCCGAACTGCGCCAGTGGCTGCTGAACATGGGGTTTGAACGGGTGCACGTGGTCGGGCGCGGGGTGGACACGGAGCGCTTTTCGCCCCGTCACCGCAGCGAAGCCGTGCGGGCGGCCTGGGGGCTGCAGCCGCACGAGCGTGCACTGCTGTACGTCGGTCGCGTGGCGCCGGAGAAAAACCTGGCGCTGCTGGCGCGTGCGGCCGATGCGATGCGCGCGCGTGACCCACGCTGGCGGCTGGTGGTGGTGGGCGATGGCCCGGCACGCGCCGAGCTGCAGCGCCAGCTGCCGTGGGCGGTGTGTGTGGGCTGGCTACAGGCCCAGGCGCTGGGGCAAGCCTACGCCAGCGCGGATTTGCTGGTGTTCCCGAGCCTGACCGAAACCTTCGGCAACGTGGTGGCCGAAGCGCTGGCCAGCGGCCTGCCGGTGCTGGCGTTCGACTATGCGGCTGCGGCCACGTTGCTGCAGCGTGGTCGCGGCGGCTGCCTGGTCCCGTATGGCGACGAAGCGGCCTTCGTGCAGGCGGCATTGGCGCTGGCCGCCGATGCTGATCGGCTGGCGCAGCTGCGCGCCGAGGTGGCGACGTTGCGCACCGTGCCCACGTGGGCCGACGTGGCCAGCCAAGTCGAGCAGATCTGGGTCGAGTGTCTGGCTGCCCATCGCCGCAGTGGCTGGGCAGCGGCTAGGTCGAGCCCATGGCCGGTGCTGCCACGGGCCGGCGACGGGTCATCGTCGTGACACTGCGCTGCCACGCAGATGTCACACCGGCGCTCCAGAATCGAGTGCAGCGAACAGGAGAACCCGCAATGAAGGAACTGCCCACGCCCACGCTGCCTCTGGTCCCGTTTCAGCGTCCCCCGCTGCGCCCCGGTATGCCCGAGCCGCCGCGCGGCGCCTTATCGCGTGACGGCGGCTTGTGCGTGGTGTGGGCGCGGCACGCCGACGAGGTGCGGGAGGCCCAGCGCTTGCGCTATCAGGTGTTCGTGGAGGAAATGGGAGCGCGCCTGCCGGTCAGCGTGCCTGGGCACGACATCGACCTGTTCGACGACTACTGCGAGCACTTGCTGGTGCGTGACCAGGCCAGCGGGCAGGTGGTGGGCACCTACCGTGTGCTGACGCCGGCGCAGGCGCGCCGCATCGGTTGCTTTTACAGCGACACCGAATTCGATCTGACCCGGCTGCGCCCGCTGCGCGACCAGATGGTCGAGCTGGGACGCAGCTGTGTGCACCCGGCGCACCGGCACGGCGGCGTCATCATGGCCCTGTGGGGGGCACTGGCCGACTTCATGGTGCGCAATCAGCTGCACACCATGATCGGCTGCGCCAGCATCCCGATGGGGGCGCCGGGCAGTCCGTCCGCCGGCCACGCCGCCGCCAGCGTGTGGCGCCAGCTGCGCGAGCGTCACCTGGCCTCGGTCGAATACCACGTGCGTCCGCGCCTGCCGCTGCCGGTGGACGCGCTCGACGACAGCCTGCAGGTCGAGCCGCCGGCACTGGTCAAGGGTTATCTGCGCCTGGGTGCCAAGGTGTTGGGCGCACCGGCCTGGGATCCGGACTTCAACACCGCCGACCTGCCGATGATGATGCGGCTGGGCGACATGCCGCCGCGCTACCGGCGTCATCTGCTGGGGGCGCAATGCTGAAGAGCTGGGCGCCCGCGGCGCAGCGCCAGCTGGTGCGCGACGCTTTGCCACCACTGACAGGCGGCCGCGACGTGCGCCCCGCCACCAACGCGGGTGCCGGGGACGACGACGGGGAGCGCAACCCCCCACTGCTGCGCAGTGTTTTTATCTCGGACATTCATCTGGGCACGCCGGGCTGTCAGGCCAAGGCGTTGCTGGGGTTCCTGAAGGCGCACCCCTGCGAGCGGCTGTATCTGGTGGGTGACATCATCGACGGCTGGCAGCTGCGCCGGCGCTGGTACTGGCCGCAAAGCCACAACGATGTGGTGCAAAAAATTCTGCGTGCCGCGCGCAAAGGCTGCCGGGTGATTTTTGTGCCGGGCAATCACGACGAATTCGCGCGGCACTTCGTGGGTCACCACTTCGGCGGTGTGGAGGTGGTGGAGGAGGCCATCCACGTGACCGCTGACGGACGCCGCCTGTGGGTGACGCATGGCGATCTGTACGACGGCGTGGTGCAGTATGCGCGCTGGCTGGCCTATCTGGGGGATAGCCTGTACGAGCTGGCGTTGCGCCTGAACCGGCATCTCAACTCGTGGCGGGCGATGCTGGGACTGCCGTACTGGTCGCTGTCACAGTATCTCAAGCATCGCGTCAAGTCCGCCGTCTCGTTCATCACGCGCTTTGAGGAGGCGTTGGCGCATGAGGCCCGGCGGCGGGGCATGGATGGCGTCGTCTGCGGCCATATCCACCGGCCACAGATGCGCGACATCGACGGCATTTTGTACTGCAACGACGGCGACTGGGTCGAGAGTCTCAGCGCCTTGGTGGAACATGCCGACGGGCGGCTGGAAATCGTGCACTGGGCGGCGCGCGGCGAAGCTGTGGAGATGCGTGCGGCGGCGTAACCGCGACAAAAGCCTGTCATGTTTCTGTCACAAAGCAGGCGCCGTTTCGCGAAATAATTCCATATCATCGTTCCTCGGCGCTGCACCGGGTCCGGCACCGCGTGCATGATTGCTGCGGGTTTGCTGCTGCTTTTTTACCCGATGCGTTTTCGCTAGCATGACGACCGCTGCTTCTCCCGTCCCTGCAACGCCCCCGGTCTCGGCTGCCGCCGCGGCACCGGTGCGCCACGCTTTCCTGGATCGCGACCAGAGTATTCTGGCGTTCAACGAGCGGGTGCTCGACTGGGCGTGCCGCAAGGACGTGCCACTGCTGGAGCGGCTACGCTTTCTGGCCATCGTCTCGTCCAATCTGGATGAGTTTTTTGAGGTGCGGTTTGCGCCCCACCATGCGGCACGCATGGCCAACGAGCAGCGCGGGGCGGCGACGGTGGAGACCTACCACGCGCTGACCCAGCGGGTGCACGCGCTGGTGCAGCGTCAGTATGCGGTCTACAACGACGAGCTGCTGCCGGCGCTGGAAAAGCGCGGCATCCGCATCGTCACGCACGGCGAGCGCAATCCGCGCCAACGCCGCTGGGTGCGCGAGTACTTCGTTAACGAGGTGCAGCCGCTGTTGCTGCCCATCGGGCTCGACCCTTCACACCCGTTTCCGCAGGTAGCCAACAAGTCGCTCAACTTCATCGTGCGGCTGGGCGGGCGCGACGCCTTTGGCCGGGAAAACGACATCGCTATCGTCAAGGTGCCGCGGGCGCTGAAGCGCTTCGTGGCCATGCCGGCCGCGCAGGGCAGCAAGCAGCTGCACTTCGTCTCGATTTCCAGCATCATCCGCACCCATCTGCCGGATCTGTTTCCGGGCCGCACGGTGCTGGAGTTTTCGCAATTTCGCGTCACCCGCCACTCCGATCTGGCGCTGGACGAGGAGGAGGTGAAAAACCTGCGCACGGCGTTGCGCCTGGGGCTGCAGCAGCGCCACTACGGTCAGGCGCTGCGGCTGGAGGTCTCCGCCGGCTGCTCGGACTATCTGGCCAACTTCCTGCTGGAGCAGTTTGGTTTGCCGCCGGAGAGCCTGTACCGCGTGCCGGGGCCGGTCAATCTGGTGCGGCTCAACCAGCTCATCGACCAGATCGACGCGCCGGCGTTGCGCTTCGAGCGCTTCACGCCCGGCTGGCCAGTGGAGCTGACGCCCGGGCAGTCGTTTTTCGAGCGGCTCAAGCGCGGCGACGTGCTGATCCACCAGCCCTACGAGAGTTTCGACGCCGTGCTGGCGTTTCTGCGCGAGGCGGTCGAAGATCCGGACGTGTTGGCGATCAAGCAGACCATCTACCGCACGGGGCAGCGCAGCCAGATGACCGAGCTGCTGCGCGAGGCGGTGCGGCGCGGCAAGGAAGTGACTGCGGTGGTCGAACTCAAAGCCCGCTTTGACGAGGAAGCCAACATCAACCATGCCGAGCAGCTGGAATCGGTGGGGGCGCAAGTGGTGTACGGCATCGTTGGCCTGAAGACGCACGCCAAGATGCTGCTGGTGACGCGGCGCGAGGACGGCCGCCTGGTGCGCTACGCCCATATTTCGACCGGTAACTACAACCCCGGCACCGCCCGCGCCTATACCGACCTGAGCTACCTGAGCGCCGACGAAGCGCTGACCGCCGATGTGGAAGCCATTTTCGGGCATCTGGCCAGCCAGAACCGGTTGCCGCGCCTGAATAAGGTGCTGATGGCGCCGTTCCTGTTGCAAAAAGGCCTGTTGGAGCGTATTGAGGCGACGGTGGCCGCCTGCAAGGCCGGCCAGCCGGCGCGCATCCTGCTGAAGATGAATGCGCTCACCGATGAGCCGCTGGTGCGCGCGCTGGTGCATGCGTCGCAAGCCGGGGTGCAGATCGACGCCATCGTGCGCGGCGCCTGCATCCTGCCCGCCGGGGTGCCGGGCTACACCGACAACGTGCGCATCCGCTCGGTGATCGGGCGCTTTCTGGAGCACTCGCGTGTGTTTTATTTTCAGTGGGGCGAGCGCGAGGAGCTGTGGCTGTCCAGTGCCGACTGGATGAACCGCAACATGCTGCGTCGGGTCGAGCTGGCTTGGCCGGTGTCCGATCCGCACCTGCGCGCGCGCATCATGGACGAGTGCCTGCACCTGTACCTGAATGACCAACGCGATGCCTGGCTGCTGCAGCCCGATGGTACGTATGTGAAGGCCTCGGTGCTGGCGGGCAAGTCCGCACGGGGCAGTGGCATGCTTTCGGCGCAAGGCACGCTGATGGGGCGCTACGGCACCAAGGGGTGATTCCCTGGGCCCGCGCAAACCAGCATGGTTGGTCAGCGGTGGCTGACCGGCTGCTGGGCGATCTGCGGGCCCGTGGGAATGGAGGGGAGGGCTGGCCATGGGGTACCCACGGCATGTCCAGGCACGGAGGCGGCAGACACTGACGCGATGGAGGAATCTGCGACCATGGACCTGATCTTGTGGCGTCACGCCGAGGCGGAAGACCTGGATGAAACCGACGAGCACGGCGGCGACGATTTGTCGCGGCGCCTGACCGCGCGGGGTGAAAAGCAGGCCGCGCGCATGGCCGCGTGGCTCGACCGCCATCTGCCTGAAGGCACGCGCGTGTGGTGCAGTCCGGCCGTGCGGGCCGAGCAGACCGCGCTGGCGCTGGGGCGCAAGTACCGCGTGCGTGCCGAGCTGGCCCCCGGCGCGCCCGCGCAGGCGGTGCTGGACGTAGTGCAGTGGCCGCATGCGCGCCAGCCCGCACTGGTGGTCGGGCATCAGCCAACACTGGGCCAGGTAGTGGCGCAGTTGCTGGGTCTGGTCAGCGGGCAGTGCTCCATCCGCAAGGGGGCCGTATGGTGGCTGCGGCAGCGCGAGCGTGACGGCGACTGGCAAACCATTTTGCTCAGCGTCCAGACGCCGGATTTGCTGTGACCGACCGGCGGGGCTGGGCAGGGACGGGCAGACTGCGGCAGTCCCCGACCGCTGCGATGCGCTCCGCTTACGCCGCCAGCGCGTGGGTCAGGCGCCAGGTCTACGGCAACGACACCACCAGCCGCCATGCCGTGCGCGCCCAATCTTCGGCTTCTTCGTGCAGCAGCCACGCCGACTGCGGATAGCGCTGTGCCCAGCCGCGCGCCGCTTCGAAGTGAAACTGGCGGCGCCCATAGCGCAGCTGCACCGCCTCGATATCCGGGTCCTTGCGCGCATGACACAGCAGCACGGCTAGCCGCAGGCACAGCAGCTGCTTGACGAACAGCTCGTCGTCTAGGTGCGGCTCGAGCTTGCGCAGCTTGCCGCGCTGCCCCAGAACCAGCAGACTCATGCGGTGCAGCTCCGGCAGCGAAAAGCCGGGCGCATCCACATGGTCCAGAATGTAGGCACCATGCCGGTGCGCGCCGCTGTGCGAGATGTGAGCGCCGATCTCGTGCAGGCGCGCAGCCCAGGCCAGTTTTTGCGAGTAGCGGCCGTTGTGCGGGTCTGGCACCGCCACCTGCTCGAACAGACGCGTGGCGACACGGCTGACGCGGTCGGCCTGCGCCGCGTCAACGGCAAATTTCTGCGCCAGCCAGCGCACGGTGCGCTCGCGCACATCGGTCTGGTCGGAGGCGCGGTCGATCAGATCATAGAGCGCTCCCTGGCGCAACGCCCCCTGCGCGCGGTGCACCTCGTGCCAGTCGAACAGTTCGAACAGGGCCAGCAGGATGCTAAAGCCGCCGGCCAGCACCGGGCGGCGGTCGTCCTTGAGGCCGTCGAGCCGCAGCTCGTTGATGTGGCCGGCGCGTAGTAGCCGCTGCGCCAACCAGTCCATGCCCTCGCGCGTGATCACGCCCAGCCCGAAGCCAGCGTAGCCGAGCATTTCGGCCAGCGCGCCGGCTGTGCCAGAGGAGGCGTACGCCACGTCCCAGCTGCCCTCGGGGAACACATCCAGTGCCTGATCGAGCACCGCTTTGGCGGCGACCACCGCCGTGCGCAGACCGGCCTCGGTCACCCGTCCGCTCGGAAAGTAGCGCTGTGACCAGGCGACGCTGCCCAGCCCGTACGACTCCATGCGCAGCGGCCGGTAGCCCTGGCCCAAAATCACCTCGGTCGAGCGTCCGCCGATGTCCACCACCAGGCGGCGCTCGTCAGACTGCGGCAGCAGGTGCGACACTCCCTGGTAGATGAGGCGGGCCTCCTCGTGGCCCGCGATGACCTCGATCGGAAAACCCAGCACGGCCTGCGCGCGGGCAAGGAAGACGTCGCGGTTGCGCGCCTCGCGCAGCGTCTGTGTGGCCACGGCGCGCACGTGGCGACGCTCGAAGGTGCGCAGCTTTTCCGCGAAGCGCGCCAGACACGCCCAGCCGCGCTCCATCGCGTCTGCCGACAGGGCCTTGGCCTCGTCGAGGCCGGCGCCCAGTCGCACGGTCTCCTTCAGGTATTCGACACGTTCGATGTGGCCGCCACTGTAGCGGCCGATTTCGAGGCGAAAGCTATTCGAGCCGAGGTCGAGCGCGGCCAGTAGGGTTCCGTCTTGCATGCAAGGGCTTTCGGTTGCGTACCTGAGCATACCAAAGGCAGGCGGGGACCTGCGGGCCCGCAGCCCGCCCGCGCTGAGGACCCATCAGGCCGCGACCGTGGCGTCCGCAGCGGCAGGCCGCTGCGCCGTGCCGTCGGCAGGCAGCCGCGGCAGGAGCTCGTCCGTCGCGGTGCGGAAATAGCGCACCGTCTGTGCCAGCTGGTGTGCCTGAGCGCGCAGGGCGGCAGCCGCCAGGTTGGCATCGAGCACGCGGTCGGCATTGCGCCTGACCGTTTCATCGAGCGTGTGCCAGGCGGAACGAATGCGTTCGACATCGGCAGCCTGTGCCGTGCCGGCCTGCGCCATGGTGTCGATCAGGGCCGTGATGCGGCCGATCTGCTCGACCATCGCCTGCACGCTGTGCCCCGCCTGCTGCACCAGGGCGGCGCCGGCCTCGATGCGGCCCACGCTGTCGGCGATCAGGTCCTTGATCTCACGCGCCGCCGCCGCGCTGCGCTGGGCCAGCGAGCGCACCTCGCTGGCTACGACGGCAAACCCCCGGCCGGCCTCACCCGCCCGTGCGGCCTCCACCGCGGCGTTGAGGGCCAGAATGTTGGTCTGAAAGGCGATGGCATCGATGACGCCGGTGATGTCGGCGATGCGCTGCGAGCTGCCAGAGATCTCGCCCATCGTGCTGACCATGCGCTGCATCAGCTGCCCGCCGTCACCGGCGGCCTGACGCGCGTCGGCCGCCAGCGCCGATGCCTGCCGGGCGGTGGCGCTGTTGTGCGCGACCGCGTCGTGCAGCCGTCCCAAGGCATGGTCGGTGACCAGCAAATCGGCGTGCAGCGCAGCAGCGCGCTGCGACAGCTCCTCGCCCACCGCCGCGATGCCGTCGGCGCCGCCGAGGACGCCTGCGCAGACGTCGCGCACTTCGCCGATCACCCCTGTCAGGCGTGCGCGCATGTCAGACAGTGCGGCCAGGACCTCGGTCATCTCATCGTGCCCGTCCACGGCGGTGCCGCCCGCCAGGTCTCCTTGAGCAATGCGGGCACAACCGGCTACCGCACCGCGCAGCGGCACCGTGATGGAGCGCGTGATGGCCCAAGCGAGCACTGCTCCCAGCAGCACCGCCAGCAGCGTGGCGCCGAGCAGGACCGCGGCGGCCGTGCGGCGCAGTTGCTCCGACTCCTCATACGCCGCATTGGCCTGCACCAGCAGCTCGTCCAGTCGCTGTTGTAATCCTTGCTTCACGTCCGCTTCCAGCGGCTTGACCTTCAACAGATACAGTTCCTGCGCATCGTCATAGCGCCCTTCGGCCATCGCTCGCGCGGCGGTGTTCAGCCCCTCATTGCGGTAGCGGTTCAGCGCCGCTTCCGTGATCGACAGGGCCTCACCTGCACCGCCCTCTCCCGATGGGGCATGCGCCAGCGCCTGCCACAGGATCGATAGCCGCTCGTCGTTGGCCTGGAATTCGGCGCTCTGGCGCTCCACGTTGGCGCGCCCCGGGTCGATCAACATGTCCATCAGCAGCGCCCGGTTGCGCTGCAGCAGCTGGTTGACTTCACCGAGCTGCTGCAGGGGCACGGCGCGCTGCTGATAGACGACCGTCACGTGATCGCTGATGCGATCGGTGACCAGCAGTCCGGTGAGCGCGACCGCCATCAACAGACTGAGCAGCAAACCGAAGGCGAGCGCCAGCCGCGCGCCGATACGAAGCGAACGCAACCTCATAGGTGTGAACGAGTTGTGATGGGGGGCGGATTGTGCGCGGTCAGGATGAAGGGGCTGTGACAGATAGATGGTGCAATGCAGGCGGGATGGGGCAGACCTGCGCGCGTCCTGTCATAAAAGCGTCACAGATGGCGCCTATAGTGCCATCCGTCTCGACCAACCGGACGAAAGGAGTCCCATGAAGCGTCAGTTCCTCAAGACCATCGCGGCCGCAGCCGTGGCCTCCGTGACCCTCGGCTGGAGTGGCGTGGCCAACGCCGCCGACATCACGGGCGCGGGCGCCACGTTTCCGTTCCCCATCTATGCCAAGTGGGCGGAAGAGTACAAAAAGGTCACCGGCGTCGGTCTGAACTACCAGTCGATCGGCTCCTCGGGCGGCATTCGCCAGATCCGCGCCAAGACGGTGGCCTTTGGCGCCACCGACGCCCCGCTGCCGGGTGCCGAGCTGGACAAAGACGGCATGGTGCAGTTCCCGGCCATCATCGGTGGCACGGTGCCGATCTTCAACCTGGACGGCTTTGGCAAGGGTGATCTGCGTATCACCGGCCCGGTGCTGGCCGAGATGTTCATGGGCAAGATCACCAAGTGGAACGATCCCAAGATCGCCGCGCTGAACCCGGGCAAGAATCTGCCTGATCTGGCCATCACGGTGGTGCATCGCGCCGACGGCTCGGGCACGACGTTCAACTTCACCGACTACCTGAGCGCGGTGAGCAAGGAGTGGGCCGACACGGTGGGCAAGGGCGCCTCGGTCAAGTGGGGTGCGCCGACCGCCGTCGGCGGCAAGGGCAACGAAGGCGTGGCGGCCAACGTCCAGCGCATCAAGGGCTCGATCGGCTACGTCGAGTATGCCTACGCCAAGAAAAACAACATTCCGGTTATGCAGCTGCAAAATCGCAACGGCAAGTTCGTCATGCCCGATGACACCACATTTGCGGCGGCGGCTGCCGGTGCCGACTGGTTCAGCGTGCCCGGGATGGGCATTTCGCTGGTCAACCAGCCGGGTGACAACGCCTACCCGATCGTGACCGCCTCGTTTATCCTGATGTACAAAGAGCCCACCAACAAGAGCGAAAGTGCCGAAGTGCTCAAGTTCTTCGACTGGGCGTTCAAGAACGGCAAACAGATGGCGATCGACCTCGACTACGTGCCGCTGCCGGACAAGCTGACGGCCGACATTCGCAGCCGCGTCTGGTCGCAGATCAACCTCAAGTGAGGCCAACCTGACGGGCACCCGTCGGCGGCTGGGGTCGCCGGCGGGATTTTTGTTGGGTATCCTCGGAGGGTTGACCGATGCCCGTGGACATCACCATGACAGACCAGCCACAGCGCACCACCGACGACGTCGCACGCGTACAAGCCATCGCCCGCCGCCAGCGCTGGGAAGACGCACTGTTTCACCGGGTCACGCAGGCGTTCTCACTGCTCGTGCTGGCGGCGCTGCTTGGTATTATCGTCTCGCTGCTGGTGACGGCGTGGCCGGCGCTGCGCAAGTTCGGTGTGGCTTTCCTGTGGACGGTGGAGTGGGACATCGTCAACGAGGAGTTTGGCGCGGCGATCGCCATCGTGGGCACGCTCGTCACGTCGGGGATCGCGCTGTTGCTGGCCGTGCCCCTGGCGTTCGGTATCGCCCTGTTTCTGACTGAGACCTGCCCGTTGTGGTTGCGGCGTCCGCTGGGCACGGCGGTCGAGCTGCTGGCTGCGGTGCCATCCATCATCTATGGCATGTTCGGTCTGTTCGTGTTCGCCCCGCTGTTTGCCGACTACGTGCAGGTACCGCTGCAGCAGGTGCTGGGGGGCATGCCGCTGATCGGCTGGCTGTTCGGCGGCGCGCCCACTGGCATCGGCATCCTGACGGCGGGCATCATCCTGGCATTCATGATTCTGCCCTTCATCGCGGCGGTGATGCGCGACGTGTTCGAGATCGTGCCTGGCATCCTGCGTGAGTCGGCGTATGGTCTGGGGTGCACCACATGGGAGGTCGTGCGGCACGTGGTACTGCCCTATACGCAGAAAGGGGTGGTGGGGGGCATCATGCTGGGCCTGGGGCGCGCGCTGGGCGAGACGATGGCAGTGACGTTTGTCATTGGCAACGCCAACCGCATGCCGACGTCGCTGTTTTCGCCGGGGACGTCGATTGCGTCGACGCTGGCCAACGAATTTGCCGAGGCGGCCGACTTCCATCTGGCTACGTTGTTTGCGCTGGGTCTGCTGTTGTTTCTCATCACGTTCGTGGTGCTGGCGCTGGCCAAACTGATGATTCTGCGGGCCGAGAAGGCCAAGGGGCTGTGACCATGGCAAACACGATGGATGTGACGCTGTACCGAAAGCGCCGCCGCGCCAATCGGGTGGGTTTGACGCTGTCGATGACTGCCATGGTGCTGGGCCTGACGGTGCTGCTGTGGATTCTGTACGTGCTGCTGGTCAACGGCTTTGCCGCGCTGGACCTGAACTTGTTTACCCAGGACACACCGGCACCGGGTACCGAGGGCGGCGGCCTGCGCAACGCCATCGTCGGCAGCCTGATGATCGTCGGACTGGCACTGTTGGTCTCGACGCCCATCGGCATTCTCGCCGGGGTGTATCTGGCCGAGTATGGGCACACCAGCCGCACGGCATCGTTCACCCGCTTTGTCACCGACATCATGCTGTCGGCCCCCTCGATCGTGCTGGGCTTGTTTGTGTACGCCATTGCGGTGGCCACCGTCGGGCACTTTTCAGGCTACGCGGGCAGCCTGGCGCTGTCGCTGATTGCGATTCCGGTCGTGGTGCGCACCACCGAGAACATGCTGCGCCTGGTGCCGGGCAGCCTGCGCGAGGCCGCTTTTGCACTGGGGGCGCCGCGCTGGAAGGTGGCCACGATGGTGACCCTGCGTGCCGCCAAGAGTGGCGTCATCACCGGCGTGTTGCTGGCGCTGGCACGCATCAGCGGTGAGACGGCGCCGCTGCTGTTCACGGCCCTGAACAATCAGTTTTTCAACACCGACATGGGCAAGCCCATGGCCAACCTACCGGTGGTCATTTTTCAGTTTGCGATGAGCCCTTACGACAACTGGATCCGGCTGGCCTGGGGCGGGGCGCTGCTGATCACACTGGCCGTGTTGGTGCTCAACACCCTGGCTCGCGTGGTGTTCCGAGAGCGTGCCGCGCGGTAAAACTCCAAACCGAACGCATATTCGCAACGATATGAATACGACCATCTCCACCGCTGCGGCGCTCGGTGAAAACCGCGTCAGCGCCGGCGCGCCCGAACGCAACGCCCTTGAGATCCGCAACCTCAATTTCTTCTACGGCGATTTCCAGGGTCTGAAAAACGTCACGCTCAATATCCCCGAGCGGCGTGTGACCGCCTTCATCGGTCCGTCGGGCTGTGGCAAATCGACGCTGCTGCGCACGCTCAACCGCATGTACAGCCTCTACCCGGGGCAGCGCGCCGAAGGGGAGATCCTGTTCGAGGGGCGCAATATCCTCGACCCGAAACAGGACCTGAATCTGCTGCGCGCGCGCATCGGCATGGTGTTTCAAAAGCCCACGCCATTTCCGATGACGATCTATGAAAACATCGCTTTCGGCGTGCGGCTGTATGAGAAGCTGTCCAAGTCGGAGATGGACGATCGCGTCGAGTGGGCACTGACGAAGGCGGCGCTGTGGAATGAGGTCAAGGACAAGCTGCACCAAAATGGTATGTCGCTGTCGGGCGGCCAGCAACAGCGTCTGTGTATCGCGCGCAGCGTGGCGGTCAAGCCGTCGGTGGTGCTGCTGGATGAGCCGACCTCCGCGCTCGACCCCATTTCCACTGGCAAGATCGAGGAGCTCATCCACGAGCTCAAGAACGACTACACGATCGCCATCGTGACGCACAACATGCAGCAGGCAGCGCGCTGCAGCGACTACACCGCCTACATGTATTTGGGTGAGCTGATCGAATTTGGCGAGACAGAACAGATCTTCGTCAAGCCCAAGCGCACCGAGACCGAAGACTACATCACCGGGAGGTTCGGCTGATCATGGAAAAGCATCTGTCCAGTCAGTACGACGAGGAGCTCAATCGGATCTCCACCAGCGTGCTCGAAATGGGTGGCGTGGTGGAGTCTCAGCTGCGGCATGCCTCCTATGCCATTTACCAACAGGACCTCAGTGCGGCGCAGCACGTGCTGGAGCTGGAGGAGCGGGTCAACCGGCTGGAGGTCGACATCGACCGCGACATCACATCGGTGATGAGCCGGCGCCAGCCCACCGCGCGCGACCTGCGACTGCTCGTCGGGGTGTCGCGCGTGATCGTCAACCTGGAGCGCTCGGGCGATGAGGCCGCGCGCATTGCCCGCATGATGCGCGACTTTGTCAACGAAGGCTCGCCGCGCACGCTGCCGCTGGACGACCTGGTGCATGGTGTGACGTTGGCTGCGGAATCGATCCGGGCTGCCCTGGACGCGTTTGCGCGCCTGGACGTCGATGCGCTGCTCAAAGTCATCGATGCCGACGACCGCATCGATGTTATCTACGAAGGCTTTCTGCGCAAGCTCATCACCTACATGATGGAAGACCCGCGCATGATCACGCCCTGTTTGCACCTGACATTTTTGGCCAAAGCCATCGAGCGCATTGGCGACCATGCGAAAAACATCGCCGAGGCGGGTGTGTACGTGGCGGTCGGCAAGGACATCCGCCATGTATCGCCGCAACAACGCGAGTCGGTGTTGAAATGAGAAAGCTGCCTCGTGTTTTGGTGGTGGAGGACGAGCCGGCCATCGCCGAGCTCATCGCCGTTAACCTGCGGCACAACGGCTTTGCCCCCATCGTGGTGTTCGACGTCGATGCGGCGCGGCGTGAGGTGGAGGCGGTGCTGCCGGATGTCATCCTGCTGGACTGGATGCTGCCGGGGGGCAGTGGCCTGGCACTGGCCCGTCTGTGGCGCAGTCACGAACGCACCAAGGGTGTGCCGATCATCATGTTGACCGCTCGCTCGGAGGAGTCGGACAAGGTACAGGGGTTGGATGCAGGTGCGGACGACTATGTCACCAAGCCGTTTTCAACCCAGGAGCTGCTGGCGCGCATCCGTGCCGTGCTGCGGCGCCGGGTGCCGGAGGCGGTACCAGACCGGGTGGCCGCTGGTGCCCTGGTGCTCGATGCCGAAGCGCATCGCGTCAGCTTCGAGGGGCGCGAGCTGCGCATGGGACCCACCGAATTTCGGTTGTTGCACTTCTTGATGAAGCACCCGGAACGTGTGCATTCGCGCTCGACCCTGCTCGACCGCGTCTGGGGAGACCACGTTTTTATCGAAGAGCGCACCGTCGACGTCCACATCAAGCGGCTGCGTGAGGCGTTGGGCCCGGCCGGGGTGGCGCTGGAGACGGTGCGCGGCGCCGGTTACCGCTTCACCGCCCGTCCCCTGCAGACGCCCGTCGATACCGCCAGCGCCTAAGCGCGCAGGGCGGGGCGTGGGTATGATCGGCTGCGCATGCCGCGTTCATTCGAACTGACGATCGCCGTCGCGCTGGGGGCCGTCGTCGGGATGACATGGCCGTCCGGAATGGTGGCTACCCTGGTCGGTGCGCTGGTTGGCGCATGGGCCTGGCTGTGGTGGGATGCGCGCCGAGCCGCGCGCCTGCTGTGCTGGCTTGAAGAGCCCAGGGGGGCATCGCCCGCCCGCCTTGGTCCGCTGTGGGAGGAAGTGGCCATGCGCGCGCGGCGCGCGATCAAGGCGGCCAATCGCAAGGCGCGCAAGGCCAGCGCGCGTCTGCAAGCCCTCCTGTCGGCGATCCAGGCGGCACCGAATGGCATCGTGCTGCTTGACAAGCAGGGCTGCATCGAGTGGTGCAACCTGATGGCCGGCGTCCACTTGGGGTTTGATGCCCGGCGCGATATCGGACAACGCATCCGCAACCTGGTGCGGGATCCGGCGTTCATCGCTTATCTCAACCGCGGCGATTACGCACACCCGGTGGAAATCGACGGGCGGGCGGCGCGGCCTGGACATCCGCAGCACATCGCGGTACAGCTCTTTCCTTACAGCAAGGGGCGGCGCCTGATGCTGACGCGCGACGTCACCACGATCGAACTGGCTGAAGCCATGCGGCGCGACTTCGTGGCCAATGTGTCGCACGAGATCCGCAGCCCGCTGACGGTCATCACCGGCTTTATCGAGACGCTGCAGACGCTGGATCTGGCGCCCGAGGAGCGTGCCCACTTCTTGACGCTGATGCAGCAGCAGGCGCAGCGCATGCAGCGCTTGGTAGACGACCTACTGCTGCTGTCACGCCTAGAGGGCAGCCCGCTGCCGGACGATTCGGAGCAGGTGGGGGTGCACGACTGGGTGGCCGAGGCGATGACGCAGGCGCTGGCACTGTCCGACGTCCTGCATGGGGGTACCCAGACGCTGACAGTCGTCGAGGGGCCGCCTGTAGTCGTGGCCGGGTCACGCAGCGAGCTGCTCAGTGCGCTGGGCAACCTGCTGTCGAATGCGGTGCGCTACGGCGGTTCCCAGGGGCACATCGAAACCGGCTGGCGCTTGCGTGCCGACGGCGGGCTGGAGGTGTGGGTGCGGGATGACGGCCCGGGTATCGCGGCGGAGCACCTGCCACGGCTGACCGAGCGCTTCTACCGCGTCGACCGCAGCCGTTCGCGCGACAGCGGCGGCACTGGTCTGGGGCTGGCGATCGTCAAGCACGTCGTGCAACGCCACGGTGGCGAGCTGGGCATCGATAGCACCGTGGGTGTCGGATCGACATTTCGACTCGGGCTGCCTGCGGCGCGGGTGCGCCTAGACGACAGCGTCAGTTCCGCCCGCACGGGGTTGCCGGCGACGGCTCTGAAAACCCCCTAACGGTCTGCGCGGGGGATGTTGCCGCGCTCGAACACCAGCCAGCGTTCGCGGTTTTCACGCAGACGGGGCACTTCGGTGCGCAGGCGCCACGCATGACCGTTTAGCACCGGTGCCAGCTGCGCATAGGCGGCCGGAGCCACCACCAGCACCGGGCAGGGCGGAATGGCCGCCGGGGTGGCGCGCCGCACCGTCAGCCCGCCGTGATGCTGCAAGCCGGCAATACGCGCGGCGTCCAGCCCGGCCACGGCCACACAGGCCCCGGGCGGCACCAGCGCGGCCACGCGCCGCGAGATGGGGGCCTGACCCATGCCATAGTTGAGCAGGGGCAGCCACAGGGTCATCAGCAGCAGCCAGTTCAGGGTCAGACCGGACGCGGACAGCACCAGACCCTTCCACAGCGCAGGGGTGTGACGACTCAGGCGCCAAACGACGATGGCCAGCCATGCCAGGCTGGCCAGCAGCGCAGGGGCAAACAGGCGCAGCTCGAACGTGGGTTCGAAACCGGGCACCAGCCGCGCCACGTTGGCCGCCGGTTTGGCCGGAACGCCCGTGTGCATCGCCACCCAGATCACCCAGATGACGACCGCGGCTCCGGTAAAAAAGACCAGTGCAAACCAGTCCATGGCGGCGGCCATCCCGCGGCGCAGGGTCGGCAGCGCGAACGCTGCCAGTGTGGCCAGCGGCGGCAGCGCCAGCAGCAGGGTACGGTCATCGCCGCCTTCCAGGATGGTGGCTACCAGAATCAGTGCCACGCAGCTCAGGGGCCAGCCGATGTGTGGCGCGCGCCAGCGCGCCCGCCAACGCCACAGCGCCCACAGCGCTAGTGCCGCTGACGGCCACACAAACCACGCCAGCAGCCGCGCCAGACGGTGCCAGGCGTCCACCGTTAGCCATGAGCTGAGCTCGACGTCCCACAGTTGGGGCCAGCGTCCGGCGTGCATCGCCAGCGTCAGCGCCGCACCCAGCGCCGACAGCGTACCCAACCCCGCCCACACACACAGTCGACGCGGTTGTCGGGGCCACCACCACAGCAGCGCGGCCCCGCCCAGCGCCGCGCCCAGCCAGGGGGCGCCCGACAAGGACAGTCCCCAAGCGGCGGTCCACCAGCTCAGCAGCAGCGGGCCGCGCCGGCTAGGCCCCGACAGGCCGCGGGCGACGGTGTGAAACAGCACTGTGGCAAACGCCAGCTGCGCCGTGGCCGCGGTGGCCTCGTGCGAGCGCATCGCCAACCCGAGGGTGGCCACCAGCGCCAGCAGCGCGCCATCGGCCAGCGCGCGCGCGTAGTCGGATGCCGCAACGCGCTCGCCAAACGCCAGATCGACCGGCTGCGCCGCCGGATCCCGCGCCAGCCGGTAGGTGGCATACCAGGTGCCCGCCAGGGCCAGCCCCAGCAGGGCGATGAAAGGCAGGCGCGCCGCCCATTCGGCTGACAGTCCCGGCAGCAGCGCCATGGCACCCGCGCCCAACCAGTAGGGCAGCCATGCCAGCGCTCCGGCAGCTTCCCCCAGCACCTGCGGCGCCAGCAGGGGGCCGCCACTGCGCATGTCCAACATCACCGCGAAAGCCGTCAGGTCGTCCGGCCGCCACGGGTCACGCCCGACGAAGCCGGGCAGCACGAACGCCGCCACCAACAGCCAGGGCACCCAGCGCGGCAGGCGTCGCGTGGCGGCGGTGGTGACCAGGGCAGGCGTCGGATGCATCAGGGGCAGACAGTGAAACCGGGCTGGATCGGCATTATCGGAGCAGGACCCGCTGGGGTTTGAGGGCGCGCTGAGCGGTCGACGCGGGCCGCACCGCAGCGTCAATGAAAAGAGCAGCCCGAGGCTGCTCTTTTTTCGGTTCCGGTCACCCAGTTTACTTGCTGGCCGCGCGCGCGTAGCGGTTGCGGAATTTTTCCACCCGTCCCCCCATCGTGTCCACCGTCTTCTGGGTGCCGGTGTAGAACGGGTGCGATTCACTGGACGTTTCGAGCTTGAACAGCGGCAGCTCGCGGCCGTCGTCGAGCTTGATGGTTTCTTTGGTGGGTGCGCACGAGCGGATGATGAACTGCGCACCGTTGGACAGGTCGACGAAGCAGACTTCGCGGTAGTTCGGGTGGATGCCTTCTTTCATGGTCGTTTACCTGCTGCAGTAGCCACTGCCGGCCCATCCGGCGCACTTGCTGCAAAGTCTTCCATTATAAGGGTATCAGCCGCCGCGCCGCATCAGCTCGAAGAATTCCTGGTTGTTCTTGGTCTGCTTCATGCTCTTGAGCACCATCTCCATCGCCTCGATCTCGTCCATGTTGTAGAAGAACTGGCGCAGGATGCGAGTCTTCTGCAGGATTTCGGGCGCCAGCAGCAGCTCTTCGCGGCGGGTGCCGCTGCGGCTGAGCTGGATGGAGGGAAAGACGCGCTTCTCGTACAGGCGGCGGTCGAGGTGGATTTCGCAATTGCCGGTGCCCTTGAATTCCTCGAAAATCACCTCATCCATGCGGCTGCCAGTGTCCACCAGCGCGGTGGCGATGATGGTGAGGCTGCCGCCCTCTTCCACGTTGCGGGCGGCACCGAAGAAGCGCTTGGGCCGCTGCAGGGCGTTGGCGTCCACGCCGCCGGTCAGCACCTTGCCCGATGACGGCAGCACGTTGTTGTAGGCGCGCGCCAGACGGGTGATCGAGTCGAGCAGGATCACGACGTCTTTCTTGAGCTCCACCAGGCGCTTGGCGCGCTCGATCACCATCTCGGCCACGTGCACGTGGCGCGCCGCCGGCTCGTCGAAGGTGGAGGCGATGACTTCGCCGCGCACCGTGCGTTGCATTTCGGTGACTTCTTCAGGGCGCTCGTCCACCAGCAGCACCATCAGGATCACCTCAGGGTAGTTGGTGGTGATGGCGTGCGCGATGTGCTGCATCATCACCGTTTTGCCGCTCTTGGGCGGCGCAACGATGAGCGCGCGCTGCCCCTTGCCGATGGGGGCAATGATGTCGATGATGCGGCCGGTGATGTTTTCCTCGCTCTTGAGCCCCTCGCGCTCGAGCTTCATCTGTTCTTTGGGGAACAGCGGCGTGAGGTTCTCGAACATGATCTTGTGCTTGTTCTGCTCGGGTGGCAGGCCGTTGATCTTGTCGAGCTTGTTCAGCGCAAAGTAGCGCTCCCCGTCCTTGGGGATACGCACGTCGCCCTCGATCATGTCGCCGGTGTGCAGGTTGAAACGGCGAATCTGGCTGGGCGAGATGTAGATGTCGTCGGTGCTGGCGGTGTAGCTGGCACTGGGGTCGCGCAGGAAGCCAAAGCCGTCGGGCAACACTTCCAGCACGCCGTCGGCAAAGACCTGCTCGCCGGCCTTGGCGCGTCGCTTGATGATGGCAAACATCAGCTCCTGCTTGCGCAGGCGGCTGGCGTTTTCGATCTCGAGCTCCTCGGCCATCTTCAGCAGTGCCGAGACGTGCAGGGCCTTCAGTTCGTTGAGGTGCATGTAAGGAAACTCCGACCGGAGAATGGGCAGCGGCGGCGAAGCCGGTGGTACGCACGGGATCAATAACGGCGTGAAGGCTACAGGGGCCGCAGCATATGGGCGCTGGGCCCGGCGAGCAATTCGGCCGGGCCGGTCCGACGAATAGAAATGACGCCGTTGAGGCGTTGGCCGCGCCGACGTGATTATGACATCAGTTGGGGCGTGACATCCGTTGAGGCGCTGCGAAGACCCGCGCGCGCCCCGTGCCAACGTGGGCGCTATGCTCGCGCCGAGCGCTCAGGCCAGATGGGGTTCGATGAACGCCGTCAGCTGCGCCTTGGACAACGCACCAACCTTGGTGGCGGCGAGTTGCCCACCCTTGAACAGCATCAGGGTCGGGATGCCCCGGATACCGTACTGCGCCGGCACCGAGCGGTTTTCGTCCACGTTGACCTTGGCCACCTGCAGCCGTCCCTGGTAGGCGGTGGCGACTTCGTCCAGGATGGGCGCGATCATGCGGCACGGGCCGCACCACTCGGCCCAGAAGTCCACCAGCACCGGGGTGGCCGACTGGAGCACATCGGCGTCGAAGGTGGCATCGGTCACGTGTTTGATCAGGTCACTCGCCATGGTGCTGGGCCTCGGATCGACTCGGAGTTGGTGGTCCAAAAGTGGGTGACGAGCCTTGACCCCGGCACTGGCTACACGGTTAGGGCTGCTTGGTTCCCCACCTGACCCGGTTGGCCGCTTCCCCATGCGGGAAGGCCCGTCGGGCGCCATTGTATGACAGCGCGCTGACGTACGTCTGCCCCTCGATAGAATGCGACCATGTCCTACGTCGTCCTGGCCCGCAAATACCGTCCCAAGACGTTTGCCGAGATGGTGGGGCAGGAGCACGTGGTGCAGGCGTTGGGCAACGCCCTGCGCACGCGGCGGCTGCATCACGCTTACCTGTTCACGGGTACGCGCGGCGTGGGCAAGACCACCGTTTCGCGCATTCTGGCCAAGTCGCTCAACTGCACGGGGCCGGATGGGCAGGGCGACATCACCGATGCCCCGTGCGGGGTGTGCGATGCCTGCCGCGCCATCGACGCCGGCCGCTTCGTCGACTACACCGAGCTGGACGCGGCGTCGAACCGCGGGGTCGATGAGGTGCAGACCCTGCTGGAGCAGGCGGTCTACAAGCCGGTGCAGGGGCGCTTCAAGGTCTTCATGATCGACGAAGTGCACATGCTCACCAGCACCGCCTTCAACGCCATGTTGAAGACGCTAGAGGAACCACCGGAGTACCTGAAGTTTGTGCTGGCGACCACCGACCCGCAGAAGGTGCCGGTGACGGTGCTCAGCCGCTGCCTGCAGTTCAACCTGCGGCCGATGGCACCCGAGACGGTGGCCGAGCACCTGCAGCGCGTGCTAGCGACCGAGGGGGTGACGGCTGAGGCGGGCGCCGTGCGGTTGCTGGCCCGTGCGGCACGCGGCTCGATGCGCGATGCACTCAGCCTGACGGACCAGGCCATTGCCTTTTGCGGCGGCGCGCTGCAGGAGGCCGGTGTGCGGCAGATGTTGGGAGCGGTGGAGGATGGCTACGTGCTGGCGCTGCTGCAGGCGCTGGCGCGCCGCGATGCGACCGAGGTGGTGCAGACCGTGCAGACCATGCGGCAAAACGGCGTGGCCCCGGACGCGACGCTGGAGGAGCTGGTGCTGCTGCTGCAGCGCGTGGCGGTGCGGCAGTGGACCGGCGCGGCGGCCGACACCGATGATGCCCAGCTGGACACGCTGGCGCAGGCGCTGCCGCCGGACGTGACGCAACTGCTGTATAGCCTGTGCCTGCACGGGCGCGGCGAGCTGGGGCTGGCGCCGGACGAGTATGCCGCGCTGACCATGATTTTGCTGCGAGCGTTGACTTTTCTGGCCTCCGCGCCCGCGGTCGTGCCATCGGCGCCGCTGGACTCGGTGCCACCGGCTGCGCCGACCATGGCGCCAGACCGGTGCGTGCCGACGCCGGTGGCAGTGCCTGCCCCGCCTGTGTCCCCGCCGTCGGCCGTGGTGGACGCGCCTGTCGCGCCACCGGCAGCCTCTGCTTTCGCAGATGCGGTCCGTGTTTCGGCTGATGGGGAGGGGGCGGGCTTCGCGGGGGACGAGGCAGTGCCCGGGGCCGCAAGCGCGACAGTGGGTGCGACGGCGCCGGCCGACGGCCCCCGTGGCGAGCTTCCGTGGCGCGAGGGCGACGGCACGCTGGGCGACTGGTGGGCGCGCGTGGTCGATGAGCTGGAGGCCAGCGGACGCGTGCAGGCGCTGGCGCGCGAGCTGGCGCTGCAGTCGGAGTGCGTGGCGTGCGCGGGCAGCGGTGCGCGGCTGCGGGTGCCGCAGGCCGTGCTAGCGCAGGACACGCCCCGCGAGCGTCTGCGGCGCGCGCTCATCGAGCAGCTGGGGCTGGCTGCCGACTGGCGGCTGGAGGTCGAAGTGGGACCGGCTCCCGATGCGCCGGCCCTGCGCCGTGCAGCGGCCCAGCGGGCGCGACTGCAGGCGGCCGAAGCCACCCTGCGCGCCGATCCCTTCGTACAGGCGATGATGCGCGATTGGGGCGCCATCATCGTCCCTGGTAGCATCGAAGCCGTCGACGGCCCCGCGCCGTCACCCTGATCGTTGGTAAGGACCCACACCCATGTTCAACAAAGGGCAACTGGCTGGCCTGATGAAACAGGCCCAGGCCGTGCAGGAGAATCTGCGTCGTGCACAGGAAGAGCTGGCTACGCTGGAAGTCACGGGCGAGTCCGGTGCCGGACTCGTCAAGGTGGTCATGACCGGCAAGCACGACGTCAAACGCGTCACCATCGACCCCAGCCTGCTGGCCGATGACAAAGATATGCTGGAGGATTTGGTGGCGGCGGCCTTCAACGCTGCGGTGCGGCGGGTGGAAGAGGCGACGCAGGAGCGCATGGCCAAGATCACCGCCGGCATGCCGGGCCTGCCCGGCGGGATGAAGTTCCCGTTCTGAGCGCGGCGCGCGCGTGCCCCCGATGAGCGAAGCCTCGCCTGGACGACTGCGGGCGCTGATGCAGGCCCTGCAGCGCTTGCCCGGTGTGGGGCAGCGCTCGGCGGCGCGCATGGCCTACCATCTGCTGCAGCACGACCGCGACGGGGCGTTGCAGCTGGCGCAGGCGCTGCAAGCGGCAGTGCAAGGGGTGCGCCATTGCGCGTTGTGCCACACGCTGGCCGAGGACGAGCTCTGCCCCACTTGTGCCGACCCGACACGCGACGCGACGCAACTGTGCGTCGTCGAAACACCGGCGGATCAGGCGGCCATCGAGCGCACCGGCGTGTACCGCGGACGTTATTTCGTCCTGATGGGGCACCTGAGTCCGCTCGACGGCATCGGCCCGGACGACATCGGCGTGCGCCCGCTGCTGCAGCGCCTGCAGACCGCGCCGGCAGTGCAGGAAGTGATTGTCGCCACCAATTTCACCGCCGAAGGAGAGGCGACGGCGCATGTGGTTAGCCAGCTGGCGCGGGCGCTGGGGCTGCGCGTGACCCGGCTGGCGCGCGGTGTGCCGGTGGGCAGCGAACTCGAGTACGTCGATCTGGGCACGATTGCCCACGCCCTGGCCGACCGGCACTAAGCGGCCATGCCGTCGGCTGCGGCACCCTGCTGGCCGTCCCCGATGCCGTGCCGCAGGTGCGGGCTGCGGGTCAACCCGGATGGGGCAGATCCCGATGGTGCGTCAGGGTAGCGCGCCATATGCTGAATGCCAGCGGCTGACCAGGCCGCAAGGGGGTATTCGGCCATGGAACGGCGCCAGCTCATCACAATGGCGGTGGTGCTCGTTGGCGGGCTGGGGGTGGTGCGCCCGGCGGCGGCCTCGGTTCGCCTCAGCGTCGCCGGTGTCGCCGCTGCGCCGCTGGCGTGCGTGCCACTGTGGCTGGCGCAGCGGCTGGGGTTCTTCGAGGCCGAGGGGGTAGAGGTCAGCCTCGGCGCCGGGCCGGCCGCCGATGCGCTGGCAGCGCAGGCCGCACCCGCCGTGCCAGTATACGCCACACCGTTCGATGCAGTGGTGCAGGCGCATGTGGCCGCACGCCCTCTGCAGGTGTTTGCCGCGCTGACGCGAACCCCCCAACTGGGCCTGGGCTGGCATGTGGACGGGCCGTCGCCGGCGGCCCGGCAGCGCTGGCGCGGGGCGGTGGTGGGTGTGTTGGAACACGATCGCACGGCCCGGCTGGCACGGGCGTATCTGTGGCGCCCGTTGGGTCGGGCACAGCGCGCGGGCGCTATCCTGGCCCCACATGCCACGTCTAAGCGGTTGGCGCGTGATTTTCTGGCTCGGCGCATAGACGCCGTCTGTGTCGCAGACCCGTGGCTGACCCGCCTGCAGCGCACCGGCGTGCTGCAGCTGGAGCTCGATACCCGTAATCCCGAGCACAGTCAGCGCTTGTTCGGCGGGCCGGTGTTGGGGGCCTGTCTGAGCGCGGCGCCGGCCGTGCTGGCCAGCCATGCTGCTGAGCTGCGCGCGCTGGCGCGCGCCGTACAGCGCAGCCTGCGCTGGCTGCAGACCGCCAGCCCGCTCGATCTGGCAGGGCACGCCGATGTGCTGGACCTCGGTGAGGATCGGGCGCTGTTTCTGGCCGTTCTGATGCATGCACGCGCCTCGTTCGTCAGCGACGTCACGCCCGATCCGGTGGCCGTGCACAACACGCTGCGTTGGCTGCTGCCGCACGTCGCGGGGACAGCCGCAGACAGGGCGGACGCGGCGCGCTGGTTCACCACCCGCCTGGCGCCGACTGACTGATGGCGTGACCGCGATGCCGTGGCGGCCTGGCGGCCCGATAATGACGGCGTGAGCACCGATGTTCCGCACCGCAATCCGCCCGGGGACGCCTCCGCGAACCGGCCTGCGCCGCCTGCCGCCGCGCAGGATGACCTATTCGCGGGGGGGCGTGACCCGTCAGCGGCGGCGAAGGGCGCCCCGCAGGGGCACACGTCCGATTGGCGCACCGGAGTGGCGACTGGCGACGGTGCAGGCACGTCGCTGGCCGCCGATCCGGAATACGCGCGCCTGCAAACCCTGCGCACCCTACTGCATCACCACGCGTGGCGCTACTACGTCCTGGACGACCCGGAGATTCCGGATGCGGAGTACGACCGGCTGTTTGCCGAGCTGCAGGCGCTAGAGGCGCGGCATCCGCAGTGGGTCACGCCCGACTCGCCCACCCGGCGCGTAGGTGGCCGTCCCTTGGAGGTTTTTGCTACGGTGCGGCACGCGGTGCCGATGCTCAGCATTCGCACCGAAACCGACACCGATGCGGCGGCGGCGCTGGCGTTCGATGCCCGTATCCGCCGGGAGCTGGGGCTGGGGCCACAGGATCCGCCGGTGGAGTACGTGGCCGAGCCCAAGTTCGACGGGCTGGCGATCAGCCTGCGCTACGAGCACGGCGTGCTGCTGTGCGCCGCCACCCGCGGCGACGGCGAAACCGGCGAAGACGTGACGCAGAATATCCGCACCATCGGGCAGATCCCGCTGCGCCTGCGCGGCGATGGGGTGGCGGTGCCGCGGCTGGAGGTGCGCGGTGAGGTCTACATGCGGCGCGACGCGTTCGAGGCGCTCAATGCGCGGCAGCGCGCAGCGGGCGAAAAAACCTTCGTCAATCCCCGCAATGCAGCAGCCGGCGCGGTGCGCCAGCTCGACCCGGTGGTGGCGGCCGCGCGGCCGCTGAGCTTCTTTGCCTACGGGGTGGGGGAGGTGAGTGCGCGCGAGGCGGGTGGGCCGCACTGGAACACCCACTGGGACGTGTTGCAGTCGTTGCGCGCGTGGGGCTTTCCGGTATCCGAACTGGCGTGGCGCTGTGCGGGCGGCGAGGCGCTGGCCGCCTACCACCGCGACATCGGCGTGCGGCGCGACCAGCTGCCCTACGACATCGACGGCGTCGTGTACAAGGTGGACCGGCTGGACTGGCAGCAGCGCCTGGGCTTCGTCACGCGCGAGCCGCGCTGGGCCATCGCGCACAAATACCCGGCGCAGGAGCAGCTCACCCGCGTGCTGGCCATCGACGTGCAGGTGGGGCGCACCGGCAAGCTCACGCCGGTGGCCAAGCTCGAGCCGGTGTTCGTCGGTGGTGTTACCGTCACCAACGCCACGCTGCACAACGCCGACGAGGTGGCGCGCAAGGACGTGCGCGTGGGCGACACGGTGATCGTGCGGCGGGCTGGCGACGTGATTCCGGAAGTGGTGGCGGTGGCGCCGCCGCTGCCCGAGCCGCGCGGCGAGCCGTTTCGCATGCCCGCGCAGTGCCCGGCCTGCGGGTCGGCGGTGGTGCGCGAGGAGGGCGAAGTCGAACACCGCTGCACCGGCGGCCTGTATTGCCCGGCGCAGCGCAAGCAGGCCATCCTGCACTTTGCCCAGCGGCGCGCGATGGATATCGAGGGGCTGGGGGACAAACTCGTCGAGCAACTGGTGGACGCGGGACTGGTGCGCACCGTAGCCGATCTGTATCGGCTGGGGCTGACGGCGCTGGTGGGACTGGAGCGCATGGCAGAGAAGTCGGCCTCCAATGTGCTGGCCGCCATCGAAGCGTCGAAGACCACCACGCTGGCGCGCTTTCTGTTTGCGCTGGGCATTCGGCATGTGGGCGAGCGCACCGCGCGCGACCTGGCGCGCCATTTGGGCACGCTGCAGGCCATCATGGACGCCAGCATCGACGAGCTGCAGCAGGCGCCGGATGTCGGCCCGGTGGTGGCGCGCAGCGTGGCCACCTTTTTTGCGCAGCCGCACAACCGGGAGGTGATCGAGCAGCTGCGCGCCTGTGGGGTGCACTGGCCGGAGCCCGACCCGGAGCACGCACCCGATGCGCCGCGGCCGCTGGCGGGTCAGACGTTTGTGCTCACTGGCACGCTGCCTACGCTGACGCGCGAGCAGGCGCAGGCGCTCATTGAGGCCGCCGGCGGCAAGGTCAGCGGCTCGGTCAGCCGCAAAACGCACTATGTCGTTGCGGGGGAGGCCGCAGGCAGCAAGCTCGACAAAGCGCGCGCGCTGGGGGTGCCGGTGATCGACGAGGCCGGACTGCGCGCGCTGCTGGGCGGTGCGGCCTGACGCGGTCGTCCGCGCCGGGGGTTGCCTGGCGTTGGGGTCAATCCTTCGCGACGCCCGGGCCGTGGCGGACGCGAGTGCGCCCGGCTGCCACGGGCGTGGGCGTCAATCCCGGAAGCGGTAGTGGTCGCGGTTGAGGACGGCGGCCACCGCTGTCACCTCCTCCGGCCACATCTGCAGGTTCAGCGCGCTGTTGCACTGCTCCACCATACCGCGCAGCAGGCCGGCGGTATTGATGCGCCCCAGGGGCCGATAAATGGCGCTGCCGTCCCCACCCACCTTTTCGGCGTGGCACTGGCTGCAGCGGTGCTGGCGGATGAGCTACTCACCAGTGCCAGGTCGGCATCGCGGAAGATGGCGGGCACGTCGGCGCTGGCTACCGAGGCCACGAGCAGGCTGGCGACAGAGACACAGCGGCGGAGCATCGGCATGGCAACACTACCCTGACAGTCACGCGGACCCCGCGTCCGCATTGCGCACCCACTATAGCGGCAAGCTCAGGCCTCGTCGAGTACGTTCAGCAAATCCTGGGTCAATGCGGCCTGCTCGCGTGCCACGTGCAGGGTGGGGCCGGTGATGACGAAGGTGTCTTCGACGCGCTCGCCCAGCGTCGTGACCTTGGCCAGCTGCAGCTGGATGCGGTGGCGGGCAAAGACCTCGGCGATACGCACCAGCAGGCCCTTGCGGTCGCTGGCCGAGACACTGAGCAGCCAGCGCTGCGCGCGCTCGTCGGGCTGCAGCTGCACGCGTGGCACCATCGGAAAGCTGCGCACGCGCCGTGACACGCGCCCTTTGCCGGCGCGCGGCAGCGGGCTACCCGGCAGCAGCGCCTGTGGCAGGCCGCTTTCCACCAGCGACACCAGCTCGCGGTAGTGGTCGGCCAGGGTGTCGGCGGCGACCTGGAAGGTGTCGAGTGCGTGGCCGTCGGCCGTGGTGTGGATCTTGGCGTCCAGAATCGAGAAGCCGGCCTGGTCGAAGTAGCCGCAGATGCGCGCGAACAGGTCAGGTTGATCGGGGCAGAACACCAGCACCTGCAGGCCTTCGCCGGCGGGTGACTGGCGCGCACGCACCACAGGGACGGCGCCGTTGGCCCCCCCATGGGCCAGCGCACGCGTGATGTGGCGCGTGTGCCAGGCGATCTCGTCGGCGCTGTGGCGCATGAAGTAACCGACGTCTAGCCGCGCCCACAGCGCCTGGTGGGCCTGGTGTGGCAGCGCGTGCAGGGCCAGCAGCGCCAGCGCCTCGCGCTTGCGTGCTTCGACCTCGGCGTGCGGGTCGGGTGCGCCGCCGCCGAGCACGCGCAGCGTAAGCCGATACAGGTCTTCCAGCAGCTTGGCCTTCCAGCCGTTCCAGACCTTGGGGCTGGTGCCGCGGATGTCGGCCACCGTCAGCAGGTACAGACCGGTCAGGCGCCGCTCGTCGCCGACGCGGCGCGCAAAGGCGCGGATCACCTCGGGGTCGCTAATGTCCTCGCGTTGCGCGACGTGGCTCATGGTCAGGTGTTCGGCCACCAGAAACTGCACCAGCTCGGTGTCCTCGGGTGTCATGCCGTGCTGGCGCGCGAAGGTGCGCACGTCGCGCGCCCCCAGCACCGAGTGGTCGCCACCGCGACCCTTGCCGATGTCGTGAAATAGCGCCGCCAGATACAGCAGCCACGGCTTATCCCAGCCGGCGGCCAGCTGCGAGCAAAACGGGTATTCGTGCGCGTGCTCGGGCATAAAAAAGCGCCGCACGTTGCGCACCACCATCAGGATGTGCTGGTCGACGGTGTAGACGTGGAACAGGTCGTGCTGCATTTGGCCGACCGTATTGCGGAACGGCCACAGGTAGCGGCCCAGCACCGAGGTCTGGTTCATCAGCCGCAGCGCATGCGTAATGCCCTGCGGTTGCTGCAGGATCTGCAGGAAGGTGCGCCGGTTGACCGGATCGCGCCGGAACGCCGCGTTCATCACCGGCCGGGCGTTGTACAGCGCGCGCAGCGTGCGGGCCGACAGGCCCTTGATGCCCGGCGTCTGTTCGTAGAGCAAAAAGGTTTCCAGAATGGCGTGCGGCTCGCGCCAATACAGGTCGTCGGAAGCCACCTCCAGCATGCCGCTGCGGTCGAGAAAACGGGCGTTGAGCGCGCGCAGCGGCTGCACGCCCAGCTCATCCCGCGCCAGCCGTTCCTGGATGTTGAGCAGCAAAATCTGGTTGAGCTGGGTGACGGCCTTGGCCGCCCAGTAGTAACGGCGCATCAAGCGCTCGCTGGCGCGGCGCGCGCGCCGCGCGGTCTGCTCGCGCGCGCTGCCGCTGACGCCACCGGGCTCGATGCCGAACGCGTCGGCCAGCGCGGTCTGCAGATCGAAGATCAGGCGATCTTCGCGCCGGCGCGCCAGCACGTGCAGCCGCGCGCGGATCAAGCTCAAAAACGCCTCGTTGGCCTTGAGTTGGCGGGACTCGCGCGCCGTGGCTAGGCCCCGGCGTGCCAGTTCATCCCAGCTGTGCCCCAGGCCAGCCGCCTTGGCCACCCACAGAATCACCTGCAGGTCACGCAGGCCGCCGGGCGATTCCTTACAGTTGGGCTCTAACGCGTAGGGGGTATTTTCATACCGCAGGTGGCGCTGCTGCATCTCGAACAGCTTGGCGCGGCAAAAGGCCAGCGGCTCGATCTGCCCGGCCAGCGCCTGCCCCAGCGCGACGAAGCAGCGCCGGTCGCCCGCCAGCCAGCGGCTCTCCAGCAGCGCGGTCTGCACCGAGATGTCGGCCGCGGCCTCTTGCAGGCACTCGGCCACAGTGCGCACGCTGGAGCCGATCTCCAACCCCGCGTCCCAGCAACTGCCGATGAAGCGCTCTAGCGCCTGCTGCAGCGCCGGGTCGCTCTGCGGCTGCGTGCCGTCCGGCAGCAGCAGCAGCACGTCCACGTCAGAGTAGGGAAACAGTTCGCCGCGGCCGTATCCGCCCACCGCCACCAGGGCCGCGTCGGACGGCAGCCCCGCGTGTGACCACAGCTCGCGCAGCACCCCGTCGGTCAGCCGCGCCAGCCGGCGCAGCAGCGGGCGCACACCACGCGAGCGCGCGTGCAGCGCCTCGATCGCGCGCAGCAGTGCCTGCTTGCCGTCGCGGTAGCGCTGGCGCAGCGCGGTCACATCGGTGTCGGTCGTGTCCGCGCCAGCTGGGCTGGGGGGTGGGTTGCAGCGCATGGTGCGGCCGTGGAAGCAAACGGCAGGCCAGGGGCATGGCGGTGAGCGTGGCGGCGCCGCTACACCGTGGCTGCGGTCGGGACGAATGGGGGCGGCGCCGGCATGCCGGAGGAGATCGTCAGCACCTCGAAGCCGGTTTCGGTGCACAGCACGGTGTGCTCCCACTGGGCGGATAGCGAGCGGTCCTTGGTGACGATGGTCCAGCCGTCGCCCAGCTCGCGGATGTCGCGTCGGCCCTGGTTGATCATCGGCTCGATGGTGAAGGTCATGCCCGGGCGCAGCTCCATCCCCGTGCCGGGGCGGCCGTAGTGCAGCACCTGCGGATCTTCGTGAAAGCGCTGGCCGATACCGTGGCCACAGAATTCGCGCACCACGCTGTAGCCGGCGGCCTCGGCGTAGGTCTGGATGGCATGGCCGATGTCGCCCAGCCGCACCCCGGGGCGCACCATCATGATGCCCTTCCACATCGCCTCGTACGTCACCTGGCACAGCCGGCGCGCGTGCGGTGCCACCTCACCGACCAGAAACATGCGGCTGGTGTCGCCGTGCCAGCCGTCTTTGATGACGGTGATGTCGATGTTGACGATATCGCCCTTTTTTAGCGGCTTGTCGTTCGGGATGCCGTGGCAGACGACGTGGTTGACCGAGGTGCAAATGCTCTTGGGGTAGGGCTGGTAGCCGTGGGGCGCGTAGTTCAGCGGCGCCGGGACGGCCTGCTGCACGTTGACGATGTAGTCGTGCGCCAGACGGTCGAGCTCGTTGGTAGTGATGCCGGGGCGCACGAAAGGTGCGAGATAGTCGAGCACTTCCGCGGCCAGACGGCCAGCGCGCCGCATGCCTTCGATGTCGGCGCAATCCTTGATGGTGACGGTCATGGTGCGCGGTGGACGCGAATCGGTGTCAAAGCGGGGACGCGACGCTCGTGGTCCGGCGGGGACGCGCGTACGCGCCGGTCGGCACACGCGGTGGCAGCCACCGCGCAGGGGACGCCGATGTTAGCAGGGACACCATTGCCGCGCTGCTTGTCGGGACAGCGCGGGCGGGATCGGCCGGGTGCGCCGGCGGTGCCCGGGCGTGCTGCCCAATCGCGTCGAGCCTGCGCGGCGGTGTCCGTTGCCACGCCGGCAGCGCGTCTTCGTCGCTGCGCTACCATTGAGGCAGCGGCAGCGAGACGCACGACGAGCGGGTTGGCAAGGTCGCACGCCAACTGCCCATCCGATCGCCCACAGGCGGCTCGCGTGGCGCTGTGCACCCCCCACACACACTGTTGCTGCGGGCATGTATCTGCGTGTTTTCGAGATCTCCGAGGTCGCTGCGCTGGCCGACGCGGCCGCCGCCGTGCAGGGCGCCAGCGGCGTGCGCAGCCTGATCGTGTTACTGGCCGAAGGGCAGGGGTGGTCGGCGTCCGCCCTCGATGCCTGGGCGCGGCGGCAAACGCTGCCGCTGTTGGGGGGCGTGTTCCCGCGCGTGCTCGCGCAGCGGCGGCTGCTGGCGCACGGTGGTGTGGTGGTGGGTTTGCCGTGGGCGGCACCGGTGCACCGCATCGCGCTGGCGGCACAACCGCAGATTCCGGCTGCACTGGCGCAGGCGGCATCGCTGCTGGTATTGACCGACGGCCTGGGCGCCCACATCCAGCCGCTGATCGATGCCCTGTACAACGAGGTGGGCGTTGGTGTGCGGACCGTCGGTGGTGGTTGCGGCTCGCTGTCGTTGCGGCAACAGCCCTGCGTGCTGACGGCGCAGGGTTTCGAAGCCGATGTGGCGGCAGTGGCGGCGTTGCCCGTTCCCCTGACGCTGGGCGTGCGCCACGGCTGGCAGCCGCTCGACGCTGGTCTGGTGCTCGAGGCGACGGAGGCGCAGGGCAACGTGGTCCACACGCTGAACTGGGAGCCGGCGCTGACGGTGTACCGTCGCCTGGTCGAGCCGGTGGCGGGGGTCGCGATCGACGCCGACAATTTTTTCGAGGTGGCCAAGGCGTTCCCGCTGGGGCTGCTGCGGGCCGATGGCGAATTCATCGTGCGCGATCCCATTCGGGTCGAGGGCGAAGCCCTGGTGTGCGTGGGGGCGGTGCGGCCGCACACGACGCTGACGCTGCTGACCGGCAGCCCACAGACGCTGCTGCAGGCGGCCGGCGACCTTGGCCGACTCAGCGCGCCCACGGTCTCTGGACGCCTGGTCTTCGACTGCATCTCGCGTGTGCTGTTTCTGGGCGAAGACAGCGGCTTTTCCGCCGAGCTGCAGCGGCTGGTGCCCGATGAAGTGCCGACCGCCGGCGCGCTGACGCTGGGCGAAGTGGCGGGGGGCATACCCACTCAGCGGCTGGCGTTCTGCAACAAGACCGCTACCCTGGCGCTGTTGCCTTAGGGTCTGCCCAGGAACGCCAAGGATGGATACCTTCATCAGCCGGTTGCGCCTGGTGCTGTTCGAAGTGGCGCTGGGTATCGGGACTACGCTGGACGAGCAGCGCGAGGAGGACAACCTGCTGGGCGTGATCGCCGACCGGCTGATGCCGCTGGCGTGTGTGCTGGCACGCCGCGAGGGCGACGGCGCGTGGCGCTTCAACGGTCGCCCACGGCGGCACGACTGGAGCGCGTCTTGGTCTGGCTGGTTGGCCGGCAGTCCGCTCGATGCGGGGCAGGGTGGGGGGAGCGACCTGCCGCCCGGACCCTCGGCGCACTGGTCACGCGCGCTGGACGGGGAGGGCAGCCCGGAAGACACCGGCCCCTCGGTGCATCTGTGGCCACTGCGCGAATTCGGCGTGCTGGGCATCCAGGTGCCGCACCCCTATCCCCCGGCGGCGCTGGCCGAGATCGCGCGGGTGCTGGATCGCTTCGTGGTGGCGCTGGCGGCCTGTCGCGAGCATCGCCGCGTCAGCGAGCTGCTGCTGGCGCAGCGCCTGAGCGCGCGCGTTTTCGACCTGTCGCCCCAGGCGATGCTGGTGTGTGATGCGGCGCAGCGCATCGTGGACGCCAATCCGGCCTTCTCGCGCATCACCGGCTACCGGCGCGACGAGGTGCTGGGGCACACGCCGCGCGTGCTGTCCTCGGGCACGCACGACGCGGCCTTTTTCGACGCCATGTGGGCGACGATCCGCACCGACGGGCATTGGCAGGGCGAAATCTGGAACCGGCGCAAGGACGGATCCCTGTATCCGGAATTGCTCACCATCATCGCGGTGCCCGACCAGGCCGGTGTGGTGCGCAGCTACGTGGGCATGTTTCAGGACATCAGCGAGCAGAAGGAGCGCCAGGCGGAGCTGGAGCGGCTGCGCGACCGGCTGCAGCGCAGCAACGAGTACCTGCAATCCGTCATCGACCACCTGGGGGCGGGGGTCTACACCCTCGACGGCGAAGGACGATGCACGTTTTTCAACGCCACCGCCGAGCGGCTGCTGGGTTGGCGCGCGGCCGAGGTCATCGGCCACAACCTGCACGCGCTGATCCATCACCACCGGGGCGACGGCACCCCCTTGCCCGAGTCGGCCTGCCCGATCCGGCAGGCCTTCACCGATCGTGCCATCTACCGCTCCGACGACGAGGTGTTCTGGCACCGCGACGGGCGGCCCGTGCCGGTGCGGGTGGTAGCCGCGCCGCTGTATCGCGGTGAGACCCTGATCGCCTCGGTGGCGGTGTTCGACGACGTGTCGGCGCAGAAAGAACTGGAGCGGCACCTGCGCCAGGCCAAGGAGGACGCCGAAGCGGCGGCGCGGCTGAAGGCAGAGTTTCTGGCCGTGGTGAGCCACGAAATCCGCACCCCGCTCAACGGCGTCATCGGCATGGCCGACCTGCTGGCGGACACGCCGCTCAGCGGCGAGCAACGCGAGTATGTGCACACCATCAAGCACTCGGCGGATCACCTGCTGGCGCTCATCAACGACATTCTCGACTACTCCAAGCTGGAGGCCAACGCCGTCGAGCTCGAATGGCGCTGCGTGGATGTGGGTGCGCTGCTCGACGATTGTCTGGACGTGGTCGGCCCGCGGCTGGAGCAGCGCCCAGTGGTGCTGGCCAGCCGCGTCGATCCAGGGCTGCCGCGCGTCCTGCGGCTGGACCCGACCCGGGTCCGCCAGATTCTGCTCAATCTGCTGAGCAATGCGGTTAAGTTTACCGAACAGGGCAGCATCGAACTGGTGGCCGAGGCAGCCGATGGGCGGCTGCGCTTGACGGTGCGCGACAGCGGACCGGGCATCGAGCCGCAGCAGCTGCCGCGGCTGTTCAAGCCGTTCAGCCAGGCCGAAGTGGCCACTACCCGTAAATACGGTGGCACTGGCTTGGGACTGGCGATCTGCAAGCGGCTGGCCGAGGCCATGGGGGGATCGATCCGGGTGGAGAGCGAGCCCGGGCGCGGCAGTGCGTTCATCGTCGAACTGCCCCTGCAGCCCGTAGAGACGCTGCCCGCGCGCGAAACCCTGGCGGGGCTGCGCCTGGCCGTTGCCGGTGCCGACGGGCCTTTGCTGGCGGTGTGGCGGCGGCTGCTGCACGCCTGGCAAATCGAGTTGCAGCCCTGTGACGTCGAGGCGTGGCAACAGGCGCTGCAGGCACCGGTGGAAGGCGTGCTGCTCGTCGATCCCCAACCCGCGCACGAGACGCTGGCCCAGCAGGTGAGCGCACACGGGCGCGTGCCGTTGCTGGTGGCGCTGCCGGCGGGGGCCGAGCGCGCGGCACGCGCGCACTGGCAACGCCGTGGAGCCGCCGCGGTGTTTGCGCCACCGCTGGCACAGTCGCGCATTCACGACCGCTTGGCCGAGCTGTTCGTGGGCGGGCCAACCTCATTGCCGGCTGCCGACGAGTCAGCGCCCCAGCAGGCCGGTGAGCTGACCGTGCTGCTGGCCGAGGACAACCCCGTCAACCAGCGCGTGGCGATGGCCATGCTGGGCAAGCTGGGGCACCGGGTGCTGGTGGCCGGCAGTGGGCGCGAGGCGGTGCAGCGTTGGCGCGACCAGGTGGTGGACGTCGTGCTGATGGACTGCCAAATGCCCGAGATGGACGGCTTTGCCGCCACGGCCGAAATTCGCCGCCTGGAGGCTGAGCTGGGACGCGATCGGGTGCCCATCATCGCGATGACGGCCAACGCACTGGAGGGCGACCGCCAGACGTGTCTGGCGGCCGGTATGGATGACTACCTGTCCAAGCCGGTGACACGCGAGCGCCTGGAGGCCGTGTTGCGACGCATTGGGGCGGCACCGGCCAGCGGTGTGGGAGAATGAACCATGGACGATGCCATCGATGTCGCGGCTCTGGCGGCAGCCACCGGTGATGACCTGCAACTGGCGTATGAGATCCTGCTGCTGTTCGACGGCGGCCTCGACGACTTGGTGGCGCGCCTGCACACCGCCGCGCGACACGCCCACGCGCCCACCCTATACGCGGCGGCGCACGAGCTCAAGGGCGCAGCCGGCAGCGTTGGCGCGCGCGCGCTCGCCAGCCTGAGCGAGGCGATTGAAGCCGCGGCGCGCCATGGGCGGGTGGAGGCTGGCGCCGTGGCGGCACTGGACGCTGCGGTAGCGGCGTTTCGCATCCGTCTGGCCGAAATGACGCCCCGATGAAACCGGAGGATGCGCGCCATGGCGCTGGTGCTTGCCGTCGATGACAATGCCACCAACCTGACGCTGATCGAGCGCCTGCTGCAGCGCGTGCCGCAGGCCGAAAGCGTCGCGCTGGATGACCCCCTGCTGGCCCTGCAGTGGTGCGAAGAGCATTGCCCGGATCTGATCCTGCTGGACTACATGATGCCGGCGATGGACGGCCTGACCTTCATGCAGCGTCTGGCGGCGCTGCCCGGACGGGCTCAGGTGCCGGTGATCATGATCACCGCCGATCTGGAGCGCGAGGTGCGCTACCGCGCGCTCGATCTGGGCGCGCGTGACTTCCTCAACAAGCCGCTGGACAGCGTGGAGTTCATCGCCCGTGTGCGCAACCAGCTGGCGCTGATCGACGCCGAGCGCAAGCTCAAGGATCGCGCGGCGTGGCTGGCCGACGAGGTGGCCAAGGCCACCGCCGACATCCGCCGGCGCGAACAAGAGACGGTGCTGCGGCTGTCACGTGCCGCCGAGTACCGCGATCCCGAGACCGGTAGCCACCTGCTGCGCATGTCACACTATGCGCAGCTGATTGCGCGCGTCATTGGGCTGCCGGCTGCCGAGCAGGATCTGCTGCTGGAGGCCAGCCCGATGCACGATGTGGGCAAGGTCGGCATTCCCGACGCCATCCTGCTCAAGCCGGGACGGCTGGACGAGGCCGAGTTCACGATCATGAAGCGGCATCCGCAGATCGGCTACGAGATCCTGGCCGGATCGCAGGCGCCGCTGCTGCAGGCGGCAGCCACCATCGCACTGGCCCACCACGAAAAGTTCGATGGCAGCGGCTACCCGAACGGGCTGGCCGGTGACGCCATTCCGCTGTATGGCCGCATCGTTGCGGTGGCGGACGTGTTCGACGCCCTGACGTCGGAGCGACCCTATAAAAAGGCGT
>Ga0209721_1000243_pt1 | contig 54883 bp, 58 predicted proteins | sample TshhotsprinmetaG_FD_184139 | JGI IMG/M metagenome (GOLD analysis project Ga0209721, IMG submission 184139) | Hot spring microbial communities from South Africa to study Microbial Dark Matter (Phase II) - Tshipise hot spring metaG (SPAdes)... | ecosystem: Environmental > Aquatic > Thermal springs...
TGCGTTCCTCCTCGGGCAAAAGCGGTTCTACTACGGCCCACTGCTCGTCTGTCAGGTCCATCGCTCACCTCGATCATCGTGATGAGCGTAGTATACATCATTTCACAGATTTGTGAGATGACTTCTAGATATTTTCTCTCTTCATGCCAAATATCTTACAACGAAGGGGCTTATTGAACAAGCCCTTGTGCTGATCATCCCCAAAGCAGTTGTAGAGGCGATGCAAAAGTCCTTAAGCATTTTGTATTCAGGGACGACGTTGCAATAATCGCTGATATCGTATCCACCACCCCAGTTTGGCGAAGGATAATAAGGCGAGAGCCAGATGGCATCGATCCCTAAATCTTGCAAGTGATCGAGTTTTTGGAGGAGGCGGTCAAAATCCCCAATTCCATCGCCGTTTCCATCGGCAAACGAGCGAGGATAAATCTGATAAAAGACAGCTGTTTGCCGCCATTTCGACGTCATACATGCTCCACATGATGTGAAGAAAGATTGTGCCCGGAAGAGAACGGTTCCCTGCTGAACAGCGGCTCAGCCGGCCCAGAACGGAGCCGCCGCCTTGTCCGCCCCTACATCGTCCAACTCAGCAAGAGCACTTCGGCCAGCAAGCGTGCATTCACGTTGTGGTTCAAGCGTTGCAGGGCCTGTTCGGTTTCCACCATCCGTCGCCGTGCAGTAGCCAGATCAAGACGGGCTGCTAGGGCAGCAATTTCAGATACGCGATCCACATTTTCCGGCGGAGTGCCGGCGCCGGCAACCTGGAGGAAGACATCGCGCCAAAAGGATAACCAGATCAGAAGCGTCTGGCGCATCAGGTCGCGCTCCCGGGCCAAGGTTTCCACGTAGGCAAACTTCTCACGGCGTGAAGCCGAGAGCAGCTGTTGCAACTCCTCCAACCGCTGCCGACGAAATTCGAGCACGCTCGGATCGTCTGCCATGCGCGAGGCAACGCCCGGCCGGCCGCCGCTCAGATGGGCGATCAGGCGCGCCCGCTCGGGCTCCACCCCGCCCTGAAGCAAGAGCCGCTCGATCTCTCCATATGGGATGGGGCGCAGGCGTAGCACCTCACAGCGTGAGACAATCGTGGGCAACAACGCTTCAACCGCATCGGCGGTGAGCAGCAGCAAGAGATGTTCCGGCGCTTCTTCAAGGGTTTTGAGCAGCGCATTGGCGGCGCTATCATTGGCTTCTTGGAAGCGCAAGAACAGAGCAATCCGGTAATCGGTCTGATAGGGTTTGAGCGAGGCCAAGCGCCGCACCTCGCGCACCTGATCCACCTTTAAGATACCGCCTTCGCGCTCGGCCTGCACCACCACCAGATCGGGGTGAGATAAAGTAGATAGGCTGCGGCAATTGCGACAATCGCCGCAGAACTCGCCGGCGGCAGGGGGCTGGGAGCAGAGCAGTGCCTGGACAAAACGTAGGGCCAGAGTGCGACGTCCCACGCCAGGAGGGCCGATGAAGAGATAGGCGTGGCGCACCGATCGGGCAGCGATGTGGCGACGAAGCATGTCCACCGCCCAGGTGTGACCGATCAGACCCCAGTTGGGCCTCATCCTTCCTCCTGTCCTTGGCGAAGGCGCACGTAGGATTCGTATCGGTGTGGATGAACAGCGCCGGCCTCGAGGGCTGCGCGCACGGCGCAGCCGGGTTCGTGGATGTGGGTACAGTCGCTGAACTGACAGTGGGCGACCAGCGGGGCGATCTCGGGGAAATAGCCGTCGATCTCCTCAGGAGTGATGTCCCACAGGGCCAGCGATTTCCAGCCCGGGGTATCGGCCACATAGCCGCCCTCGTCCAGGCGAAAGAGCTGGCGGACGACTGTGGCGTGTTGGCCCTTGTTGGCGGCGCTCAGCTCGCGCACCGCCAACCCCAGGCCGGGTTGTATGGCATTGAGCAAGGACGACTTGCCTACGCCGCTCGGGCCGGCCAAGGCGCTGATCTTGTTGGCCAACGCAGCGCGCAATTCTCCAAGGCCGGCGCCTGTGACAGCTGATGTGTAAAGGACCAGACAACCGATTTGCTCGTAGAGGCCGAAGATGCTCTTCGGATCGTCTACCAAGTCGATCTTGTTGGCGACAATGATGGCTGGGATGTGTTGCTTCTTGGCGATCACCAAATAGCGGTCCAACATGCGCAGGCGTGGTTCGGGGCGTGCACAGGCGAAAACGAACACCGCCTGATCGGGGTTGGCCAGCAAGATCTGCTGATACATCCCCTGGGGGCGTGGATCTAAGCGCACGATGGCCCGTTGACGGGGTTCGATCGTTTCGATCACCCCACTTCCGTCGGGCAAGCGCCGCACATGAACCCGATCGCCGATCGCCGCCAGATCGCCCAGCCGAGGGCCGCGCTTCAGCCGGCCGCGCAAGCGACAGACGATCGGTCCCTGTTCGGTCTCCACTGTGAAAAAGCCAGATTGGGAGCGAACGATCAAACCAGGCAGCAGTCCGTCACTGGCGGGCATGAGGCGCCTCTCAACGCTTAGGGTTCGGGGGTTGGGATGCCGCCCAAAGGCGTGGGAGTACGGGTGACGCCAAAGCTGGACTCAAACCAATACAACGCCTGAGGTTGGCCGAAGTAGTAGGCTTCGAGAACGCGACGGAAGATCGGCGCTGCGTAGTCGGACCCCTCGCCGGCATACTCCACCACCACCGCCACGGCAATATCGGGCTTGTTGCGATAGTTGCCAAAGGTGTATCCGGCGAACCACGCATGAGGCGAGCCAGGGATGTTGGACTCGGCTGTGCCGGTCTTGCCGGCAGCCGGGAAGGGCGCGCTCCCGATGCGGAAGTTGGCAGTGCCGCGCCGATTGCGAATCACCTCCACCATCGCTTCCTGAAGGGCTTGAAGGCGGTCTGGACGAATGGGAAGGGCGCCGACGATCTCCGGCGTGAAGGATTCGATCACCTGCCCATCAGCGGCGACTACCTTCTCGATCAGTTTAGGGCGATAGAGCAAACTGCCGTTGCCAATGGCCGCCATGAAGCGCGCCACCTGAAGCGGTGTGACCAATACATCGCCTTGGCCGATGGCCTGATTGGTGGCTTCCAATTCGCTGGTCGGCTCGAGGATCTGTCCCGGCTCCTCGTCCACCCCGTCTAAGCCGGTGAGCGATCCTAAACCAAAGGCGCGAGCCATGCGAGCAATGTCGCCGCTGCGCTGGTTGCGATACAAATCCAGGCCGATGTGCCAGAAGTAGGGGTTGCACGAGCGCATCAGGCCTTCTTTGAGAGTGAGCAAGCCCGACGGACGGCTATCGCTGGTGTTGCATTCCTCGCCAGCGCTTAGCCGACGCTGACAGCGTTCCCAAGTCCAGTCGTAGAGGATGCGGTCGGTGAGCTCGGTGAATTGATATTGGCAATCGTATTCAGTTTCTGGCAGATACAGGCCGCTTTCCAAGGCGGCGGCAAAGGTGATTACCTTGAAGACCGATCCCAACGGGTATTGGCCTTGGGTAGCGCGGTTATACATCGGCCGTCGAGGGTCATTAAACAATTGAGGCAGTAACTCGGCGTGATTGCGATTTAGAGGATTGAACAGGTTCGGATCAAAGCCAGGCGAGGAGGCCAAAGCCAAAATGCGGCCTGTATCGCGCTCAAGGACGACTACCGCCCCGCTGAAGCCGGCTAGGGCTTGCTGGGCATAGAATTGCAGGTTCTTATCCAGGGTGAGGTACACGTCTCCAGCCGGCCTGGACTCCTTCTGGGCCAAGGTGGTCACCACCTGACCTTGGGGGTTGATCACATACAACGCGCCACCGTGTTCGCCGGCCAACACCGGTTCGCGCGCTCGCTCTATGCCGGCCCATCCCACACGTTCATTGCCACAATAGCCCTTTCGCTTGTAAACATCAAACATCTCTGGGGAGATGCTCAGAGTATAGCCAACTGTTTGAGAGGCGATGCCACTGTTGTGATAGTAGCGCGAGGTGTAGGGGCTAATCACCAAGCCGCTGAAGCCGCGGCTCAACAGACGCTGGCCCTCTTGGCGTGAGGTGGTGCCCACGGGGATGTACCAACCGGGTCCAGAAGCCAGCACTCGGTTCGCCAGGGTTTGCGAGTCGATCCCCGTGAGGCGCGAGAGTTCAAGCGTGAGATCAAACAATCGGTCCAGGTTAACGTTGGCCGTGTCAATCCCCAGGGCGATCGCTTCGGCCGTGCTGACCAGCGGTTGGCCAAAGCGATCGTAAATGTTGCCGCGGGACGGAGCTTGACAATCTCGGGCCAGGCGGTTGCCGCCGGCCAACTCTGGCAGGATCAACCCATCATTCCATTCGATGCGCCATTGACCCTGTTCATTGACCAAGGAGGCTACCATCTGGCGCGTGATCTCGCCAGCCAGCGTCGTGCGATAGGTGACGCGAAACGGCACCTGGACCATCGAAGTCCCCAGGGCCGGCTGCCCGATTTCAAAGTGTACTTCATAGGCGCTCAACTCGTTGAGCGTTTCACGATACCGCCTGGCAAACTCCTCTGAGGAAATGGCCTGTTGAGAAGCGCTCGAAAGCAAAGCATACATGGCCGAATAATCGTCTCTCGAGAGCGCTTCGAGAAACGCTGCCATCACCGGTTCTGCTTGCGGCATAGAAGTCACCCGCACCACCGGCGTAGGAAGGGTCGTCGGCAAAGGGGGCTGCACACCTCCCCCTTCCCCTGCCGAACATCCGGCCAAGACGATCAACAACACGATCCAACCTATCCGTAACAGACCTTTCATAAGTTCCCTTTTATCAAAACGTCACTCAAGGCAGCGCCAACAGCGCCTGCAACAATACAGGACTAATCTGCCAAGGGAAACCAAGGGAAGATTCACGGTCGGGGCGCTTGAGCCAGAATCTGCCGATAAACCGGACATTCATATTCCAAGAACGACTGACAAGCCGAAGGCACATCGGCAGGTGGCACAATGCCCATCGCCAGCAGCAAGCGCGTGAGATAACAAAGCGGTAGGCCCATCACGCCAGCATAACAGCCAGACAGCCTCGCTACGGGACGAAACCCGGCGTGCTGAATGGCATACGCGCCGGCCTTATCCAGCGGATCGCCGCTAGCCACATAGGCCTCGATCTCCTCATCGCTATACCAACGCATCGAGACATCAGTGACACATACATCAGATACCAAACGATCCTCCTCGACGCGCAGCACGGCAATGCCGGTGTACACCTGATGAACGCGGCCCCGCAACCGACGAAGCATGCGATTCGCCTCCGACCGATCGGCGGGTTTGCCCAAAAGGACCTGTCCATCCACGACGGTAGTGTCAGCCGCCACAATTACCGATTGGCCATCGGCCTGAGAGCGTGCCGCTCGGGCCTTGGTCTCGGCCAAGCGCAGCACATAGACATCGGGGATCTCCTCTTCGCCCGAGCGAGGTGTTTCGTCCACGTTGGCGGACAAGGTCTCGAACGGCATCCCGATCAGGGAGAGCAACTGCCGTCGGCGTAGAGAAGCAGAGGCGAGGAGCAAGATCGGTCTCACGAGGGGAAATTCTAACACAATCAGACGATGCGCAACGTCCCCTCCTGAGTATGCGGTAAAATGGCTCACATGACCGAATGGTTGCCTGCAACCCCCGAGAACATCCTCCGCGCGGCCGAGGTCCTGCGCAAGGGCGGTCTCGTGGCCTTCCCCACCGAGACGGTCTATGGCCTAGGCGCCAACGCATTGGACATCCACGCGGTTGGCCGGATTTTCACCGCCAAAGAGCGACCTGCTGAGGATCCACTGATCATCCACCTGAGTCGCCGGTCCAACCTGAAGCAAGTGGCTCAGTCCATCCCTGCCTTGGCGCAAACCTTGGCCGAACGCTTCTGGCCAGGACCACTCACCCTGATCCTGCCGAAGCAGCCGGCCGTGCCCGACCTGGTCACCGCCGGCCTGAACACGGTCGCTGTGCGGGTGCCGGCCCATCCCATCGCCCTAGCCTTGATCGAGGCGGCCGACGTGCCTGTGGCCGCGCCCTCAGCCAATCGCTTTGGCCACACCAGCCCGACGACAGCCCAACACGTCTGGCACGATCTACAGGCTCGCATCGATATACTGTTAGACGGCGGGCCAACACCGATCGGTGTAGAGTCTACAGTGCTAGATGTGTCGAGCGATCCGCCGTGCATCTTGCGCCCTGGCGGGGTAACGCGTGAGCAACTCCAGGCCGTGATCGGACCAGTAGCCATCTGGAACCGGCAAACACCGCCCTCCGGTGGCTTGCCTTCACCGGGCTTGTTGGAGCGCCACTACGCCCCACGCGCCAACGTGATCTTCTTCCTAGGGAGCGGGGAGCCCCAGGTGCAGCTTGCCCTAATGGAATATCTGAACGCCTTACTGGCCGAAGGAAAACGGGTGGGAGCTTTGGCCCTGGATCGTGAGGCCGAACCACTAGAACGACAAGGCGCGCTGGTCTTTCGGCTCGGCCCCGACGTGGAGAGCGCCGCCCGTCACATCTATGCCGGCCTCCGCTGGCTGGATTCACAACAGGTGGAGATCGTCCTGTGTCGCGATCTAGGCGAAGACGGCTTAGGATTGGCCATTCGCGACCGCCTGCAGCGGGCGGCGGTTCGAGTGATTCGAGTTTAGAACGTCTTCCAGCGACGAACCACGCCTCGCCACAGCGCCATCCCCAGCGCAGAAGTAGCGCCGAGAACCAAGCCAAACAGCGGTTGTACAGCGGCGTTGAGCCATAAGCCACGCAGGATGACCGCCAACTGAGCGGCGAAAAAGGCCGCCAGCGCAGCGCGCCACACGCCAGCCTCGACGCGCAAATACTCAGCGCGGAACAAGCCCAAAGCCGGCGCCAGCAAAAACCATCCCACCGTCAGAGGAAAGAACGTGGCCAACATGCGCGGCAACGCGCCCAACGCCAAGCGGTCATGAGAAGCAAAGCCCAGGATCGTCAACAGAGCAAGCATGAACAGATCGCCAAAAAGAAGAGTTGCCATAGGATCAGAATTCTTCCTCGCGCAAGGCCGGGAAAAGCAGCACCTCGCGAATATTATGCTTATCGGTGAAGAGCATCACCAAACGATCGATGCCCATGCCAAACCCTCCGTTGGGCGGCATGCCATAACACATCGCCCGCAAGTAATCCTCGTCCATCGGATGGCGCTCGGCATCGTCGGAAGCATAATCGCGTCCCATCTCGAGGAAGCGGGCCTCTTGGTCCAACGGATCGTTTAGCTCGGTAAACGCATTTCCTACTTCAAAGCCAGCCATATAGACCTCGAAACGCTCCACCGTCAGCGGATCGCCGGGCTTGGATTTCGCCAATGGAGAAATATCACGCGGATAATCATAAAGAAAAGTTGGCTGAATCAGGGTGGGCTCCAAAAATTCGGAGAGCATCCAGTCGATCAATTTACCGCGCGTCACGCCCACAGGCGGTTGATACCCCTTGGCCCGCAGGGCAGCCAACAGCGAGTCTGCGGTCGGGTGAGCGTAAATATCCACCTCGGTGATGTCTAGCAATCCCTGGCGCATCTCCAGACGTCGCCACGGTGGCTGAAGATCCAGCTCGTGCTCCCCATATCGGATGCGAGTGGTACCAAGTACACGTTGTGCTACCGTGGAGATCATCTCTTCCACCAACGTCATCACCTGCAAGTAATCGGCATAGGCCCAGTAGAATTCCAACTGGGTGAATTCGGGATTATGCTTGTAAGACACCCCTTCGTTACGAAAGTCGCGGCCGATTTCATAGACCTTTTCCAAGTTTCCTACCAACAACCGCTTGAGATACAACTCGAAGGAAATGCGCAGATACATGGTCTGCTCAAGTTCGTTGTGATAGGTAATGAAGGGGCGAGCTGCGGCACCGCCGTAGATGGGTTGCAAGATTGGAGTTTCCACCTCCAAGAAGCCGCGCTCATCTAGGAACTCTCGCAAGGCCCGGAGGATAGCCGCTCGCTTGCGAAACACCTCCCGCACTTCTGGATTGACTGCCAAATCGGCATAGCGCTGGCGAGCGCGCAGCTCAGGGTCTTCCAGCGCTGCGTGGCGGATCACCGTACCATCGGGCAACTGCTCGTCTTTAGCGGCCGGCAAGGGACTAATCGCCTTGGCGAGCATCTTAAAATCGTGGACAAGCAGGGTGACTTCGCCGGTTTTGGTACGCATCAGCGTTCCAGAAGCCTGGAGGAAATCCCCCAAGTCGAACATGCGGTTGAAGAACTCTAACTTCTCCGGGCCGATCTCGTTCACCCGAAAGAGCAGCTGGATGCGGCCATCACCGTCCTCGATGTGGGCAAAGCAGAGTTTCCCCATGGGCCGTGTGGCCCGCAGGCGGCCGGCTAATGTGGCCTGCACCGAGCGTCCCTGCTGCTCGGCCGCCATAAATTCGGCAATGGCCTGCGCGCTGGTATGGGTACGCTCAGCGCGGTTCGGATAGGGTTCAATCCCTTGGGCACGCAAAACACGGAGTTTTTCTAGGCGAATTTTTTCTAGAGAGGAATATTCAGGCATAGCGTTCACCGTCTCCTACGGACTTGACCCTTCCTGGTCCTCCTCGCCCACCAACCGGTATGGATCAGGAACCAATGTGTAGAAAAAGCCCCGCGCAGATGCATCGCGCAGGGCTGTGGACGTTTCATTTCCAAGCCCCTATTTCACCTTGAGGATCTTGACCTTAAAGTGACCACCGGGCGCATCCACTTCCACTATATCGCCAGCCTTGTGCCCCAAAATAGCCTTGCCGATCGGCGACTCATTGGAAATGCGACCCTGGCGCGGGTTAGCTTCCACAGCGCCTACGATTTTATAAGTCTCAGGAGGGTTGCCTTCCTCTTGAATGGTGACGGTGGAGCCAATTTGAATGATGCCCTCTTTATTCATAACGTTCTCTTCGATAATCCTAGCCGTCGCCAGCAAGATCTCTAACTCCTGAATACGTCCCTCAACGAAGGCCTGTTCGTTTTTGGCCGCCTCATATTCGGCGTTTTCGATCAGCTCACCGCCTTCCAGGGCCTCATGAAGCCGCTGAGCAACCTCCTGGCGCTTCACCGTGCGCAGATACTCCAATTCCTGTTGCAATCTTTGATAGCCTTCTCTAGTCAAGAACGTAACTGGCATATTCTTTCCCAAACATATAGAAATTTGCATCTCTTGCGAGATGCACTGCGTTTCCCTGAATGGGAAATGGAGTAAGAATAATATATCACGTTTTTGGACGGATTTCAAGATGGGCGGAGGGTGTTCTATAAATCAGCTAGGCTCGAGTACACTTGCAGTATAGCAAAAGGAAAACGCTCTCCCAAACCCTACCGATCGCACAGCGGTTTGGAAGACCTCCACCAACTGGCCCAAGCCTTTGTCCAGCAGCATCCGCAGCCCCAAACGGGACGCGGACGCCCTCCGCGCTATGACGAAGCGCCGGTCCTGGCCTTGTGGCTTTTCCGACCACTCTACCGCTCGTCCGATCGTCGCCTGCGCGCGCTGGCGGGAGCGCTGGGGCATCCTGTTCCAGAGATTTCCACCCGGCACGATCAGATCGCTCGCCTGCCCGCACAGCGCTTTGCGGACTTCCACCGCTGGTCAGCGGTTCGGCGCCTGAGGAAGGCCACATGGAACTCACAGGATTTGGGTTTGCCGCACCCGCTCACCCAAGCATGACGACCAGGCAGTCAAGGATGGACACGCAGGGATGGGCCTGGATAGATGAGCGGGGAGGGAAAGCCGTGATGCAGGTGCAAGGGAGCCTGAATCGGGAGGCGCGTCACCTAGTGCGCCGGCGGATCCAGTTCGACCATTTCTTTTTGCCCTTCGAACAGGTGCTCGGCCTCGGTGCCGGGCAGCGGTTTGGGCAGTCGCATGGCTCGGACCACCAAGTCAGTCAAGGCGGTGATGTGGACGTTGAGGCCGTAGCGCTCGTTGAGGTCGCCGATCTGCAGGCGACAGTTCTCGCAGGCGGCCACCACCAAGCGGGCGCCGGTCTTTTGGATCTGTTCGGCCTTGGGCCGGCCTGCCTGGATACGGCGTTCAGTGTACTCAGCCAAGGCCACCAAACCGCCACCTCCCCCACAGCACAGGGCTTCAGCTTTGTTGGGGGTCATCTCGCGGAAGTCTTTGACGATGTGTTTGAGCACAAAGCGCGGTTCTTCGATCAGGCCGCTGTTGCGGGCTAGGTTGCAGGAGTCGTGATAGGTCACGGGCTCGGTGATGAAGTTTGGATCGACCTGGATACGACCCTCGCGCAGATAGTCAGCCAGCACTTCGATCATCGAGCGTACTTTGAAGTGAAATTGGCCGGGGAACCAGTTGGGTACGTCCCAACGGTAGGAGGCGTAGGCGTGGCCGCACTCGGCAATGACGATCTCTTGCACGCCCAAGCGGTTGGCCTCATCCACGATCCGTTTGGCAACTTGCTTGGCCCGGTTGACATCGCCCAGGAAGACGCCGTAGTTGGCCGCTTCAAAGATGGAGAGAGTCCAGTCTTCCTTGGCGGCGTTGAACACGATGGCCGGCGGCAGGATCGTATGCACACCCGCCAGGGGAACGTAGAGGACTCTGGCGCCTTGTTTCTCCACCGGGATGGTGGCGTTGGGATCGCCGGTGATGTTGCGCAGTTGTTCTTCGATCTCGCGAATCTGTTCGAGGAAGAGTTCTTTGAAGAAGGAGGGGTCGGCGCCTTTCTCGATAGCGGCGTCGGCCAGCATGACAAGGATCTCGGGGGCGGTGCCGGCGGCGGTCGTCATGGCGCGCACGGCGCGCATCAGGAGCGGCGTATCCACACCCAACGGACAGTTGATGGTGCAGCGCCGGCACAGGGTGCATTGGCTAAAGGCAATTTCGGTCAGGTGGAGCAGCGTCTTCTCATCCAGCTTCTTGGCGCCGGTCCAGAAGGGGAACAAGCGGCTCAGAAAGTCGCGCTCATAGCGATAGACGCTGCGCAGTTGCTCGGCACGGAAGGCCGGGATATGTTCTACGCTCGGTTGGGCGCGGTAGTAGTGACAGGCTTCAGCACACAACCCACAGCGGGCGCAGGCTTCTAGAGCCGTCTCAAGCGGCTGGTTGAGTTGTGCTTCCAAGGTGTTTAGGGCCAGTTCAACTTGTGCCGTCATGGATCACCTCGCTACTGTGTGGTTTTCGGATGGGGAAATACGCCGCGCCGACCGAAGAATCGGCCGAAGAAGATGCGCGAGAAGAAGAAGTACAGGCAATGGCGGATCTTGCCCAGGGGAATGTAGGCGAGCGTGACCGCCGAGAGCAGGTAGTAGGCGGGCAGCCAGCCCGGTCCGTGGAGGGCGATCGCCGAGAGCGCCAACCAGGCCGAGACTAGCCAGACAGCGAAATGGTCGTCGGGCAAGCTCAGGCCGCGCAGATTGTGCTCCACTAGGCGCAGCACGCCTCCCGCCGCGCCGAGAATCGCTCCCAGGGCGATTACCCCGCTCAGCGTCCAGGAGAGCAGGGCCGGCAAGGCTCCCCAAAAGGGGGAGAGCAGGAAGGCTCCGAGCGCAGCGAAGATGCCCAGGTGAAAGCCAATGCCGCGCAGGTAGGCGATCCCATGCAGGCGTGTTGACTCTTTGGCCCAGGGCATCATGCCGGCGGTGAAGGCATATACGATCCCATGGGTGGGATTGCCCTTGAGGGGAGAGCGATCGGGCGGTAACGGCCGCCGCCGCGTCTCTGCGTAACGCAAGTAGAGGCCGTAGAGGCCAGCCAGAAATCCGAGCAGGGCGATAAGTTGGAAGATGAGCATGGCATTTCCTCCAGCAATAAAATCCACAGGCAGGCAGAACGCTCATTGCTAGCAGCCTGCCTGTGGGAAAGGATCATTTCAGTCGCTTGACCACAAAGCGGAAGGTCTTGTCGTCGCGCTTTTCCAGGGTAACCAGTTCATTGCCGGTCGAGCGCGTCCAGGCCGGAATGTCTGCCATCACCCCAGGATCGGTGGCGACAGCTTCGACCAGCTCGCCGATTTCAACCTGTTTGATCGTCTGGGCCAGTTTGACCACGGGCAGGGGACAGAGCAGTCCTTTGAAATCGAGGGAGAGTTTCACTTCCATGGTTTGGTTCCTTTCTTGAGCTTAGATAAAGTACTGAATGCTAGATTCACGGGCATGCTCGAGCATCGTCGCCACACCAACCGGCTCGGTGCATTCTGGGATCAGGTCGCTACGATCAATCTCCATAACATCCATGGACATTTGGCAAGGCATCAATTTCACCCCCAGGTCAATCGCCAGTCGGCGTAGTTCGGGCAAGGGGGTGACGCCTTTTTGTTTCATCATCAGTTTGAACATCCAGCGTCCCAGGCCGCCCATGTTCAGGCGTGAGGGGCCAATGGCGTTCAGACCGCCGCGATTCATCAGACCCAACATCCGACCGAACAATCCTTTTCCGGTCAAGATGCCGTCTTTCTGGATCGCTTTCAGCCCCCAGAAGGTGAAGAACATTACTACCTCCATGCCGGCCGCAGCTGCGCCGGTGGCGATGATGAACGATGCCATGACCTTGTCGAGGTCGCCGCTTAGCACCACCAGGGTAAGTTTGTCTTTCTTTTCCGTCATTTCCGGCTCCTAATTAGAAGGGTTTGAGGGCAGGATGCGCCTCATGCAAAGGCTTCAACCAGTTCTGCGCGCTTGGCCAATAGGTCACGCATGACGGCTCGCAAGAGATCCAACGCTTCGATCAACCGTCGATCGGATAAGGAGTAGATGATCAGGGGGCCGCGTCGTTCGCCGATCACCATTCCTCGTTCGCGCAGGATCTTCAAATGGCGTGAGACCAACGGTTGGGGCATCCCCAATTCAGTGCACAGTTCAGTCACGTTGCGCGGGCTTTGTGCCAGGGCGTAGAGGATCATGATGCGATTGGGGTCGGCCAGGCCGGCACAGATCTCCGCATGAAGTTGGTTAATTTCTGCATCTAAGGTCTTGTTCATAAGGATGCCTCCTTAGTTATGCAAATATCCGCATATTTCTCTAGACATAATATCCGAAGCATCGGCCAAGGCATAGTGAAGTTTTTCACCAGAAGTGCGAGTCGAACATCATATTTTATTTTGCGAAAAATACCACAATTGATGGGACATTTGCTTATGTGGGCCTGAAGGCAGGGATGCGCGGCCGGCGAAGTTCTGCTCGCAAGTAGTCGCTGAGCAGGTCGTGCTTGGTTTGGTACGGTGTCTTGCCGAATTCCTTGGCCTTGACTTTGAGTGCGAGCCAGGCATGGTAACCACAAGCCATGTGGTTGCGTTGCGAACGTCCCTTGCAACATTGGCATGTTTCCATTCCGGTCAACTGCTTGAGGCCACGATGCAGTTCTTCGACTTGCCAACGCACGTCGCTCGCTGCTTGAGCGGCCTGCGCCGTCAAGGTCTCATCCGGGCAATGGGTAATCACCCAGTCCATGTTGCCGTCTGTAGCAACCACCTTGAAAGGCGCTTTTTTCCGTTTGACCATCACGCCGTTCTCGAGACGCTCCGCAGTCCAATCGATCTCATCCCAGCGGCTCCAGCCGCCTTCTTTGCTCAGACTGACCATCCGGTTGCTCTTCCGTGTCGTGAAGAAGACGAACCCTAGACGGTGAACGAGTTTCCAGTTCGCAGCGGAGGCATACCCGCTATCCAACAAGATACGCTTGGCCTGGATGTTCTTGGCATACACGGCGTGGATCACCATGTCGGCAAAATGATCCTTCTTGGTCTTGCCATCCTGGTCAGGCGCGTACATGCGGTAATCCATTGGAGAGAAGTCCCCTTCCGCACCGGCGCTGTGCACCAGCTTGACCACACCAATGCCTCGGACCAACCGATGTTCTGCACCACGATACTGCAACTTCACCAGCTCCATGAACCGGGAGCAGCGCTTGTCTTGCACATTGTCCTCCACGATCCGAAAGGCTTCCGGGGTATCGGCAATCAGCCCTGCCACGAATTCCCATAAGGTGCGTGCTGTGAGACGCTCGCTCATCAGGTAATCGGTGACCACGTCGTGACTGACACCTTCTAGATGTTCTGCCAGGTTCGTGCTCGTGAAGTTGCCAATCGTGCATATCAGAGATTCAACCTATTGCTGTTTGGTTATCATGCCCACAGGATATCCATGGAAGCGTTGCAAGCGAAAGTCCTGTAAGGGATGGCGTCTCGGGAACTATGTCCCTTGACCGGGATGGCTTTCTTGGGTGACCTTTCTCCACCACCACCAAAGGAGAAACACCGCACCGACGATCAACAATGTGCCGATCACCATCGGCAGGAGAAGGGAAAGGATCGAGATGCCGGTGGCGGTCACATCCTCAGCCACGCTGATCGGCACATTTCCTGCCCCGCCGGTGGTCGCTGTGACCGTCGGGCGGACGATGCCGGCCTTGGCAGTGTGCACACCGCCGGCCACCAACAGCCCCACAATTAGCGCCAGCACGGGATGAACATCGGTGATCACGTTGGCGGCTGCCGCAAAGGCGATGGCGCCAGCGATCGGCCGAACGATGGTCTGGATAGCATCGTTGAGGTGATTGACCACCGGAATCTTATCGGCCAGCATTTCGATAATCAGTAAGATGCCCAACACGATTAACACCCACGGATTGGAGAGCGTATCCCACGGCTCCTGCAAGATGATCCAATCTGTGTAATGATCCAAGACTCCGATGATCAACAGAGGAATGTAGGCATTCAATCCGGCGCTCGCTGAGAGACCGAAGGCAGAAAACAGAGCCGTGATCAATTCCATGATTCTTCCCTCCCTCACAAGGAGAAGCCGGCGATCCAACTCGATGGGCCGATGGATAATCCATACCAGGTTCCGGTGAGTTGCAACCGAATCAGGTCAATGGTGAGGATCATCAGCAATGCTAAGGTGAAACCGGCTAGCAATGGCCATCCGATTTGCCGCACGTGGATCAGGGTGTTCTCCTGGCGCATGACGATCTGCCATAACACGGTAAAGATCATCGTCAACAAGGCCAACACACCCAACGGGCCGAACAGCGCCAGGGGATATAAGACGAAGGGATGCTCGCTAAGGACCAGCAAGTCTACCCCCAGCAGAAGGCCATACAACCCCAAAAAATCGCGCCATCGTTCTAGGGTTGGGGCCGGATCGGGATGCTGCCAGATCGTGGCATGGAAGGCCGGCCAGAGCATAAGAGCCATGATCATCCCCATGCCAGTGCCGGTGAGCAAACGCAGCGCGTTGTTTGGCAGATATAGGTTGGGAACGTTTAAGAAAGCGCCACTGACTTGTTTGATCAGATACAGGTATGAGTTTCCTCCGTCGATGGCAAACGCTAGAAACAGCACGCCAAACAACGGATAAAATTTCGGCGCGGGCATGCCGCTGCGCCGGGGAGCGATGATCGCCAACACCAAGAGCGTGATCGCCGCTGCAGAAAACGTCCCTGAACAGCGCGCACAGAGCGGTAGGGGGCGATCGTCTAGGTGGAAAGATCGCTCGGGGATGCGATGGCATACCGCATAACCGATGGCATCTAGTTTCCCCAATAGGCCAGGGGGAGCGATCCATAGCCAGGCAGCCACAACCAGGGTTGCTGCCAACGGAAGCGAGCGCTGAAGTATGGCTTGAATCAAGGATGTCTCCTTGGGTCTGCTCGTCTACCCTCGCCGAAGCGGTGGGGCAACTTCGCGCGGTTCGAGCAACCCCCAACGGCCGGCGGCCAAGTAGAGGATTTCTAGGATCAGGTCGTTGTAGGCGATCCCTTCGGCCTTGGCCTGCAAGCAGAGATCGCTGTAATCCGGCGTCAGGCCGGGCAGGGTGTTGATCTCCATGAGGCGTGGGTTCCCCTCCTCGTCTAAACGGATATCGGTGCGAGAAACGTCCAGGGCACCTAACACAAGATGGGCGCGATACGCGTAGTGTTTGAGTTTTTTCTCTAATTCTGGTTCAATGGAGGCTGGGCAGAGGTAATCGGGTGCGCCTTGTTCGCCCACCTCCTTCGCCTTGGCGGCTTGGCTATACACATAGGGGGTCACCGATCGGCTGGAGTCCAATTCCATCACTGGGAAGCGGTGGAATCCGTCCTTATCGTACCATTCTGGGTGACAAGAGTAGAGTTTGGCATCTGGCCGGCCCAGGATGCCTACCGTAAACTCGCGGCCGGAGAGAAAGGTCTCCACCAGGGCCGGCTGTTGATAGGTTTGAATCACCCAACGGACGCGCTCGCGCAGTTCCTGTTCGTTATGAACGATTGCATTGCTATCCACGCCCATGCCGGTGCCCTCGCGTGCTGGTTTCACAAACAAGGGGAATTTCAGATCGGGGCGCAACGGCTCATCGCCGAGGAGGAACTCCTGAAACGGCGCCACCGGCAGGCGGCGATCGCGCCAGATGCGTTTGGTCAGGGTCTTATCCAGAGAAATGGCGTTGGTCAAGACGCGCGAACCGGTGTAGGGGATGCCCAGTAACTCGAGCAAAGCAGGAACCTGGGCCTCGCGGGCGTCGCCTCCCATCCCTTCGGCGATGTTGAAGCAAATGTCTGGCGCATAGTCCTGAACCGTCTTTGGCAGTGTGCGATCGGCCATCAGGAAGGTGGTCTCATGTCCATCGCTCTCGATGGCAGCACGAATGTGCTCGATGGTTTCCATGGTATCGAAGTCGGCAAACGCATCGGGCGGAACGCCTTCAGGGACCGGTTGATCTTCATCCTTGATATTTGCAAGGACCGCTACGCGCCAAAATCGTTTCCCCTTCCGAATGTGAATCGCCTGCATCTCATCTCTCCTGCGATCAATCTCAAGTCCGCTGTCTGCGAGTATAAAACAGGATCGTGAGATAGCAAGGGTTGGGGAAGAAAAGCAACTTTAAAATTTTCGCTGCAAGGCCAGGGCTAGCTCACCCCTCCAAGGGCGACCACCAGAACGTCGTAGTATGTCCCGGCGCCGAAGCCGTCGAACAGGATGTGATCGCCGAGCTTCAACTTTGGCAGTTGACGCAGAAAGGCGATCATGTTCGAGGCGGCACTGACGTTCCCAAAGTCGCTGAGCAGCCATGGCATAGGGAAACGAATCCCCAGATTGACCAGTTGTTTTTCCTTCAGCTTGTTGATTTTGTAGTTGGCGTGATGAACGATGGCTACTGCGATGCGCTCGGGCTGTCCGAGGTCGGCCATCAGGCGCCGATAGGCCTCGACCACCTCGCTGACTACTTGAACACCGGTGCGGACGAACAGCTTGACCATGCCCATCATGCCGGCCATCTCAATCGGAGCGCCGTCCCTCGGCTCGTTCATCAGGCCGGCCACCCGCAGATGGCCAGGGCCGGCCTGCGAAATCTCCACCAAACTGCGACGCGAATGGGGATAATACATCTTGACGGCAAGTACGCCTTCTCGATCGTAGACCTCGTGGGCCTTGCCGGTCAGGAAGGTCATGGTCTGGCCAGGGATCACGCCGATCACCCCGGCGCCATTCCCGAACAACTGAAGGGCGTTCTTATCTCGCGCCTGACCGACAAAACGGCTCAACCCTTCGATCCCACCGACCAACACCTTCTTCCCGTACAGGCGCTGGGCGAGGTTGACCAGACTCGGCGCGCCCAGCTCCGAGTTCAACGCCAGGTGCAAGCTACCCATCGAACCGTCGCAGGCCTTGTGAACGCTGACCTTGATGGCGTGTTCAGGAATGCCGACGCGCTCGGCGATGCGCGACACATAATCATCCACCACCGGGCCGCTGACGCCGATCAACACTCCTTCCACCTCGCCGGGGTCCCAACCGTTGGCCTGAGCTGCCTCGCGCAGCAAGCGCGCCCCCACCTCCACTTCCAACGCCAGATGGTCTTGCGGCGAAAGGGCGCCTAGATGATGGCGATACAGAAATCCCAACTCGGCCAAGTTCATCCGCTCCTCGTCGAGGATGGGTTCTCCCAAACGAGCGGCAATCCACTCGATCAACCGCTGATTGTCATAAGGCTCCCCCCAGGCCCCATACGCCCCACCGATTCCCACTTCGGAATTCCAAACCGTCTCGATTCCTAAAGGAACCCCGTTGCCGATCGGGAGGATCGTGCGATGGACGTTGGGCCGCTCGTAAAATGGCCCTTCAACCGCAATCTCCTCGGGCAATTGCAACTCATGTTCGTTCATAGCATACTCCTTCCTTGTGTAGATCAAAACCCCATTTCTCGTCTATCGCTACGATCTCAGAAGGATCGGGAGGATTTCTCCGCCATGCAGCCATTACGCTGCTCAGGCGGTTGGGACAGGACGACCTCCCGGATGCTCAACATGCTCTGGCTGCTTCTCCACACTGGGCTTGGCAGAAAATCCCTGGAAAGGTTCTTGTTCGGGTTGTAGGAATCCCCGCGATTCGTGATTCGGGAGGCGTGGTACGAGATGGAAGGGGTAGTGAGAGCAAGGAGAGGGGACGGAGGCAGCTGCGCGGCGCGCGTTAGCAGTTATCCTGCCAAGAGTAACTTTGCGCTTTCGCGCCAACGAGGTTATACTCTCTGAAGATTTTTTCTGAGGAGGCGCCATGAAGCGAGCGGTCAGCATCAGCATCGGATCCTCGAAGCGGGATAAGAAAGTGGAATTGACCTTGTTGGGGGAAAAGGTCATCATCGAGCGCATCGGCACAGATGGCGATATGGAAGCCGCTGCCTTGAAATACAAAGAGCTGGATGGCCAGGTAGATGCCTTTGGCGTGGGGGGCGCCGATTTGGGGGCGATTGTGGATGGTAAATTCTATCCCTTCCATTCGGTGCAAAAGTTGGTTCGCTATGTGGAGAAAACCCCCATCGTTGACGGCGGAGGGCTAAAAAACACCTTGGAGAACAAGGCGCCGGCATTTCTGGAAAGGCATCTCAAAGAGTACCTGGACCAGCACGGTCGTAAGGTGATGATCACGGTGGGCGTGGATCGCTGGGGGCTGTCGAAATCCTTTGTCGAGGCCGGCTATGAGGCCGTCTTCTGCGATTTCATGTTCACCCTAGGGTTGCCCATCCCAATCCGCTCGTTGCGCAGCTTGCGTATCTTGGCAGCTCTGCTGATCCCGATCGTCAGCCGACTGCCCTTCGAGTGGCTGTATCCCACCGGCGGCAAGCAGGAAGTGCGCCAACCGAAGTGGGAGAAGTGTTATCGCTGGGCCACCGTGATCGCCGGCGACTGCCACTACATCAAGCGCCATATGCCCGACGACCTGCAAGGAAAGATCATCGTGACCAATACCACCACCCAAGAGGACGTTGAATTGTTCCGCCGGTGTGGCGTAAAATATCTGGTCACCACGACCCCCGTGCTGGAAGGGCGTTCCTTCGGAACCAACATGATCGAAGCGGCGCTGGTGGCGGTCTCCGGCAAGGGCCGGCCCCTTACCGTGGACGAGCTAAACCAGTTGCTCGATCAACTCGGCTTTGAGCCCCAGCTCCAAGAATTGAATTGAGCGCTTTCCCAGCGCAGCGGGAGATACCCTTTTTTCTCGAGGAGGCTACATGTACGCTGTTCTCACTGCTGGTGGAATTCCTCAACCTGAAGACCCATTGTATCGCCACTCCAAGGGCGATCCCAAGGCCCTGATTGATGTAGCCGGCAAGCCGATGGTGCAGTGGGTGGTAGACGCCTTGAACGCAGCTCGGCATGTGGACGACATCATCTTGATCGGTCTATCAGCTAAAACCGGCTTGCGCAGCGCCAAACCGATTCATTACCTTCCCAATCAAGGGCGTATGCTGGCCAACCTGGTGGCCGGCATCAACAAGGCCCTAGAGCTGAACTCGGCTATAGAATACGTGTTGTTGGTGTCTTCAGATATTCCGGCCGTCACCGGCGACATGGTGGATTGGCTGATCACCACCTGCATGGAGACGCACCACGACCTGTATTACGGCGTTTGTCCGCGTGAGGTGATGGAGGCGCGCTTCCCCGGCTCCAAGCGCAGTTACGTCCGCCTCAAAGACGTGGAGGTGTGCGGCGCCGACATGAACATCACTCACGTTCGCATGGCGACCGAGCACCTGGACCTGTGGGAGCAGTTGATCGGCTATCGCAAAAGCGCCATGCGGCAGGCGGCCCTGCTGGGCTTGGACACGTTTTGGAAAGTCTTCACCCGCAGCGTGACCCTGGAGGAGTTGGTGGAACACGTCTGCCGGCGCCTGAACATCCGCGGGCGGGTGATCGTTTGGGATCGGGCTGAAGCGGCGATGGACGTAGACAAACCTTATCAATTGGAACTTCTGCGCGCTGACCTGGCGAAACGATATGAACCTGCGCCCTCTGCTTGAACTCGACGCTCGCCTTTCTGATCGCATACGTGTAGCCGAACGGTACAGCTTGCTGCACCGCCTCATGGCCTTCTTGGCCCACTCGGGCGACTCCTGGTTTTGGGGAGCAGGCTTGATCCTGGTGTGGTGGCTCGGCGATGCCTTTTGGAAACGCTGGGCGCTTGCCTTGTTTGTTGCCATCGCCTTGTTGGCTGTGATTGTGATGATCATCAAGCTCATCGTCCGCAGGCGCCGGCCCGAAGGGGAGTGGGGCAGCATCTATCGCAACACCGATCCCCATTCCTTCCCCTCCGGCCATGCAGCGCGGGCGTTCCTGATCGCTGTGCTGGTTCTGGGTCTGGGGCCGGCCTGGCTGGCCGTTTTGCTCTGGGTATGGGCGCCGTTGGTTGCGCTGGCGCGTGCCGCCTTGGGCGTGCATTACCTGTCCGACGTCCTGGCCGGCGCCCTGCTTGGCATCCTGATCGGCCTGCTCGATTTGCAGCTCGTCCCCCTGTTTTTCGATAGCCTAACTCGCTGGTTGGGCCGGCCGCTCTGGTAACTGCCTTCTACCCTTTCCCTTGGATCGTCCTCAAATGCTCCTTGAGGTGGGCTAGAGCGCGTTCCACCCATGTCTGTGTGGTGAAATCCTTCCCCAAGGTCACGTGTCGGCTCGGACGTGACCAGGCCTCGTCGGGGAGCGCCCGCAAACGCCTCACGTTCTCCTGCACCAAGGCCGCCAATTCGTCCAAGATCGAATCGAGCGGTTCGTCTGGCCAGTAATGCTGTGCCATGTGCGTATCGGCGTCAAACGACTCGAAGAGCGGGTTTTCCTCCTCCAGCGTTCGTCGGATGCGCGCCCCGTAGACCTCCCGCTCCACCTCCCGTACATGCGCTGCAATTTGGTGGATCGTCCACTCGCCGTCTCCAATACGGGCGAACGGATCGGCCGTCTGCTGGATCGCTCGGCAGAACTCTTCGGCTATCGCCTGGTAGGTCTCTAACAACTGCTGACGATAATCTCTCAATCCATCCATCATCTCTTCCTTTTCCTAAGGATTGCTTACCACGACATTCTACCCCATCGTGTCCGATCGCTGTCCCCTGCTAACGACCCACGCACGCGAGAGGGCTGACTTCCCTGCAGAGCGCGCTGAACCCTTGCATTTTGCCCGCTCTGACGAGAACGACCCACCTCCTCAACAGCTCGCTCTTCCCCGCTCTCTTCAAGTAAAATACGGCTATGCACCACGAACATCACTTTCAACTCCCCCGATCCTACCCGTTGTTGATCGTTATCTCGGGGCCGTCTGGCGTTGGCAAAGACACCGTCATCCAACGCATGAAAGAGCGTGGCTTCCCCTTCCATTTCGTCGTCACTGCCACTACCCGTCCCAAACGCCCTGACGAAGTGCATGAGCGAGACTACATCTTCGTCTCCAAAGAAGAATTCGCCCGGATGATCGAAGCCGACGAACTACTCGAATATGCCATCGTCTATGGCGATTACAAAGGTATTCCCAAATCTCAGGTGCGCCAAGCCCTGGCCAGCGGCAAAGACGTGATCTTGCGGATCGACGTTCAAGGTGCTGAGACCATCCGCAAGCTCGCCCCGGAAGCCTTGCTGATCTTCTTGACCACTGAGAGCGAAGAAGAACTGGTCCGTCGCCTGGAGCGCCGAAAGACCGAGACTCCCGAAGAACTCAAACTGCGCATCGCTACGGCCCGCAAGGAACTCCAGCGGCTACAGGCCTTTGACTATGTGGTGATCAACCGTGAGTTTCAGCTCGACGACACTGTGAACTGCATCTGCGCCATCATTAACGCCGAGCACCATCGCGTCAAACCCCGAAGGGTATCCCTGTGAACGCTTCCCCCGCTTCCTCTCCAGACCCCGAGCCGGCCGCGCCGTCCCCCGACTCCGTCCTCGTCTCGGTCTCCACCTCGCCCCCGCGCCTCGCCTTCCTCCTGCTCGGCCTGACGATCCTGGTCTACCTGTCCCAGATCGTCTCCGACCTCCTGCTCGGCTTTGACCTGCCGTTGTGGCTGGGTGCAAAATCGAGCGATCTGATCCGGCAAGGTCAACTCTGGCGCCTGCTCACCCCCATCCTGCTCCACGGCTCGGTCGCCCATATTGCCTTCAACATGTACGCCTTGTTCAATCTGGGGCCAAGCCTCGAGCAGCGCTTTGGCTCCTGGCGCTTCCTAGCCCTCTACCTGCTGGCCGGCTTTTCTGGAAACGTCTTCTCCTTCCTGTTCACCGATGGCCTCTCGGTCGGCGCCTCGACCTCGATCTTTGGTCTGCTGGCTGCCGAAGGGATTTTCCTCTACCGAAATCGGCGGTTGTTTGGCGAGCACGCTCGTCAATTCATCGGTCATGCAGTACTTATCGCTGCCATCAACCTCTTACTCGGCGTGACCAGCGGCGGTCGCATTGACAACTGGGGGCACATTGGTGGCCTGCTGGGTGGGATGATCTTCGCCTGGTTCGCCGGCCCCTCTTGGGACGTGGAGGGAGCACCTCCCCACCTTCGCTTGGTGGATCGCCGCACTTTTGGGCAGGTGATCCTGGCAGCGGCGATCGTCCTGGTCCTCTTCGGCGCCCTATTCCTGCTGGGCTGGAGCGGCCTGCTGCCATAAACCAAGACGCCGACCCTCCCCCCCATTGTCGGCGTTTCTGTCGGGGCGGTCGGACTTGAACCGACGACCCCCGCGTCCCAAACGCGGTGCGCTACCGGACTGCGCCACACCCCGTCGGACATGAGTATAATCGGTAGAGTGAACGCGCGTCAAGCGATACGCCTTCTTTTTTTTCCCTTCCTCTTCGGCGTTTTTTCTTGCCTGTTCCCCTCGGCCTACCGAGCAACCCTTCCCTTCTCCTTGGCCTGCGCAGCTGCCTCGCCCTTCACCTCCGCAGCCGGCCCAACCGACTGCCTCCGCCCCTCCCACCGCCGCGCCCTCTCCAATCTCCCTTTCTTGCCTCCAACAACCGGGCGAGCTGGTAACTGGCGAAGTGCCGACTCCGATCCGTCCGACTGTCTATATCGTCTATCTGCCGCCCTGCTACGGTCACTTCCCCGAGCGGCGTTACCCACTGCTCTACCTGCTCCATGGCCAAACTTACACCGCCGACCAGTGGGTGCGCCTGGGCGCTCCCGAAGTCGCCGACCGCCTGATCCGCAGCGGATCCGTTCCGCCCTTTCTCATGGTCTTCCCTGAAGATCGCTACTGGAACCTGCAGGTGGGTTTGCGCTTCGGGGAATATCTGTTGCACGACGTCATGCCAGAGGTGGAACAGCGCTTTCGTGTTCACGGCGATCGACGTTTTCGGGCCATTGGGGGCCTCTCGCGCGGCGGCGGTTGGGCCTTTCAACTCGGCTTGGCGCGCCCCGACCTGTTCTCTGCTATCGGTCTGCACTCCCCGGCCATCTTCGACGCCGATCGCGTGACCTTCGAACGCCGGCTACAACAGATTCCCCCAGAACTGTGGCCACGCATCTACTTCGACATCGGCGAAAGCGACCGCGAACGCAGTTTTGCCCTCCACCTGGAGCAGGTCCTGAGCCGCTACCAATTCCCTCACGAATGGCATCTCAACCTCGGCGCTCACGACGAAACTTACTGGCGAGCTCACGTAGAAGCCTATCTCAAATGGTATGCTTCGACCTGGCGATGACCGCAGAAAAATCAATCTGGATCAGCCAGCCTCTGCTATAATGATCAGCATGGATCTCAAAACTCAGCTCAACGAATCCCTGAAAGCGGCCATGAAATCGGGCGACGAGATTCGTCGCAACACCCTTCGCATGGCCCTGGCTGCCATCAAACAAGCCGAAATAGATCGGCGCCTGGTCCTGGACGATGCAGCGGTGATCGCCCTGCTCCAGAAGGAGATCAAACATCGTCGCGAAGCCTTGGAAGAAGCGCACAGGGCCGGCCGAGCCGACCTGATCGCCACGAACCAAGCCGAGATCGCCATCTTGGAAGCCTTCCTCCCCAAGGCGATGAGCCCCGATGAACTGCGCACCGTGGTGCAGGCAGCGATTGCCGAAGTGGGCGCCGCCTCCCTGAGCGATATGGGCAAGGTGATGAAAGCCGTCATGCCACGCGTGGCCGGCCGTGCTCCAGGCGAAGCAGTCAGTGCCATGGTCAAAGAACTGTTGCAGTCCCGGTGAACTCCGCTCTCCTTCCCCAGATCACCCCTCGCTTGAGGATCTTTCGCTGGCTTCTCCTCGCCGTTGTCAGCTTGGCAACTTTTGGTGCCCTGATCCTGCCCGATCTCTTGCATCCGTCCTTGTTGCCGCTGAAGGTGGGAAACGTCTCGCCGCGCGACTTTGAAGCCCCGCGCGACATCACCTTTGAGAGCGTGATCTTCACCGAACAACGTCGCCAAGCCGCAGCCGATGCTGTCCTACCGATCTACAACCCACCCGATCCCTCGATCTCGCGCCAACAGATGGCGCTCTTGCGCAATGCATTGGACACTATCTCGCGCCTGCGTCAGGACTCTGCGCTTTCCCTGGACCAGAAGCGTGCCCAACTGGCCTCCCTCCCCAACCTCTCCCTCTCCGACGAGACGATCGACTTCCTGCTGACCCTGGACGACGAACGGTGGGCCGTCTTGCGTGCCGAGGCGCTCACCGTCTTAGAGCGCACCCTACGCGGGGTGATCCGCGAGTCAGACGTGGAGACGGTGCGTCGCGCCGTCCCTTCTTTGGTGAGCTTTTTGCTGAGCGAGTCGGAGGCCGAGCAGGTAGCAACGCTGGTCCAGCCGTTCGTGATTGCCAATAGTCTGTATAGCCCGGAGCTGACCGAGGCAGCTCGGCGCACTGCGCGCGAGAACGTGGAGCCGGTGATGCGCACCTACAAAGCCGGCCAGATTGTGCTGCGCGCTGGCGAAGTCATCACCGAAGCCCATCTCGAGGCCCTCATCGCCCTGGGGCTGATCCGCGCCGGCCCTCAACTGTTGGCTCTGCTAGGGGCGGGTGTTCTCACCATCCTGGCTACGGGATTTGTCATCCTATACTTCCATCGCCGTCAGCGGTTGGGGTTTCTCTATGAACCGCGCAGTTTGCTGGTGATGGCGTTTTCTTACCTCTTCTTCCTGATCGCTGCTCGGTTGGTCATTCCCGATAACGTCCTGCTTCCTTACTTATATCCCCTACCGGCCCTGGGGATGCTCTTGGTCAACCTGTTTGGTCTAGAGAGCGGCCTGGTGATCTCGATCATCGCCGCCATCCTGGCCACCTACAACTTTCGCGCCGATCTCTTGCCCTATCACTTGCTCACCTCCCTGTTCGGTGTGTTGGCGCTTGGGCCAGCGCGCCGCTTCTGGTCTTATCTATGGGCCAGCGTAGCGGTGATCGGGGCCGGCGGGGCCATCCTAGTTGCCTTTCGCTTTGCCGAAGGAACGCTCGATTGGATCGGCATGATTCAACTGTTGTTGGCGGCCACCGGCAGCGGCTTACTCTCCGCCGCCTTGGCCTTGCTCGGCCAATACTTCTTGGCCCAGTGGCTAGGCCTGGTCACGCCGTTACACCTGCTGGAGATCTCGCGCCCCGACTTTCCACTCCTGCAATTCTTCCTGCGCAACGCGCCCGGCACCTACCAACACAGCCTACAAGTAGCCAACCTGGCCGAGCAGGCCGCCGAAGCGATCGGAGCCGACCCGCTGCTCACCCGCGTTGGCGCCCTGTTTCATGACATCGGCAAGGCCCTCAACCCGGCCTTCTTCATCGAAAACCAAGCCCCAGGCCAGTTGAATACCCACCAAGATATGAATCCCCACCAGGCGGCGGCCATCATCATCCAACACATTCGAGACGGCGTGGCCCTGGCCCGAAAATATCGCCTGCCCCGCCGCATTGACGACTTCATCTTAGAACACCACGGCACCATGATCACCCGCTACCAGTACAACCAGGCCCTCCAGCAGGCCGGCGGCGATCCCTCCAAGGTGGACCTCGAAAAATTCCGCTATCCCGGCCCCCGCCCTCGCTCGCGTGAGACGGCGATCCTGATGTTGGCCGACAGCGCTGAAGCCCGAGCTCGGGCCAGCAGCCCACGCGACGAGGAAGAAATCCGCGCCTTGGTTCGAGGGGTTATCGAACAAGCCCAAAAAGATGGCCAGTTGGACCATACCAACCTCACCTTGCACGATCTCCACCTGATCGTCGAATCCTTTGTCAACACCCTACGCGGCACCTACCACCCGCGCATTCAATATCCGGCGGCAGAAATGCCCCTGGCCGTCGAGCCGCTTCCGACCACCCCTCAACCCAAATAAGCGATCCGATCATGATCTACCTCGAAAACCCCCTTGACCTTCCGTTTGACCTGGCGTTGATCGAACAGGCGGCCCGCGCTGCCCTCGCCCATCAAGACGCCCATGGCGACCTGACCATCGTCCTCGCCGACGACGAATCCCTGCGCCGCCTCAACCGCGACTACCTGGACGTGGACGCCCCGACCGACGTGCTCTCCTTCCCCGCCTCCGAACGCGACCCCGAGACCGGCTCGCTCTACCTGGGCGACATCCTGATCTCCCTGCCCCGCGCCGAAGAACAAGCCCGCCTGGCCGGCCATGCCGTGGAAGACGAAGTGCGTCTGCTGGTCGTTCACGGCGTGCTGCATCTGCTCGGCTTCGATCACGCCACCCAGTCGGAGAAGGCTGCCATGTGGCCGGTTCAGGCGGCCATCCTGCATGAGCTTGGCTTGGCCCACGTAGCAGCGCGCTTGCCCTGATTGGGCGTTCGCCCGAGCTTCCCGCCGATGAAAGCCTTTCTCCTCTCTCGAGTTGAGTCCTTTCGTCATGCCCTGCGCGGCTGGAGCTATGTGATGCGCACCCAGCGCAACGCCTGGATTCACGGCATAGCGGCCACGTTGGTCTTCATAGTGGGCGTCTGGCTTCAGCTGCCGGCCCGCGATTGGGCTGTGCTCATCCTCACCATTTCCATGGTCTTTGCTGCTGAATTTCTCAACACCGCCATTGAAGCCGTAGCGGATTTAGCGACCAAGGAACAGCATCCTCTTGCCAAAGTCGGCAAGGATGTGGGTGCAGCGGCCGTCCTGATCGCCGCCCTGGCCGCAGTGTTGATCGGGCTGCTGATCCTGGGGCCGCCCCTCTGGGCGCGCCTGACCGGCCCCTGATATGCCTCTCCTCGGCCGGCCTCAGCGCAGCCGGCCGCCAGAAGAGAGACACCAGCCCTAGAATTCACCTCTCCCGACTACTCCTGGGCGCTCACCGCCCGCAGGCGTTCGGGGATGGGCGGATGGGTGTAGTGAAGCAGGACGTACAACGAATGGGGATTCAGGTTGGCCAGATTCTCCTGGGCCAGTTTGCGCAGGGCGCGCAGCGTGGGCGAGATGCCGGCCATCTTGGCTGCAAAAGCATCGGCGGCGTATTCAGCTTTTCGGCTGATGGCGTTGACCGGAAGGCTCAGGATCAGATCGACCGGGCCGGCCAGCAGGCTAAACAGCACCAGGCTGAACCCGAAGTGTCCTCCCGATACCCCAAAGGCTTCTCCCAGCTGCGGGGTTTGCAGGATGCCCCCGATCAGAACGGTATATAGCCCGAGCAGCGCAACCTGCACTCCCAGCAGGCGAGGCACATCGCGGTGAACGGCATGTCCTAACTCATGGGCCAAAACGGCCAGAATTTCCTCCCGATCGAGCTTCTCCAACAACGTATCAAACAACACCACCTCGCGCGTCTGGCCCACGCCGCTGAAAAAGGCGTTTAACTTGGTTGAGCGCTTGGAGGCATCCATTACCGATATGGCGCGGACGTTGAAGCCGACCTTGGCGGCCAGCGCTTGGATCGCTTCTTTGAGTTCGTCGTCCGGTAGGGGGGTGAGCTTGTTGAAGAGTTTGACGAACACCTTGGTGTTCAGCACCGCAAACAGGAGCACCAGGGCGCTCAACACACCCCAAGCAGAGAGCAGGAACCGCCACAACTGTTCATGGAAGGTAAGGTAGAGGAACTGCACGAGCGCTATCACCGATCCTCCCAGCACCGCCGCCAACGAGACTCCTTTGAGCAGGTCCAGGAAGAAGGTTTTGTGGGTAGTGGTGTTGAAGCCGAACTTCTCCTCGATCACAAAGGTCTTATAATAGCTGAACGGCAAGCCAACGATCAGGCTGAACAAGCCGACCCCCCCCAAGAATGCCAGCGTCTGCAAGATGGGGTGGTCGAACAGGCGGTTGGTCCACTGCTCCAACAAGCCAAAGGCGCCCGAGACCAATAGGATCAACATCAACGCTATCATGACCGTTTTGGTGACGATCTCGTAGCGCATGGTCTCCATGGAATAGCTTAGCCACTTGAGGTAGCGTTCTTGGTCGTAAATCCCCTGGGCGTGGGCCGGAATAGGCTTTCGGCTATGCCGGTCGTTGATCAGGGTGACGATCAGATCGATCAGGTAGGTGATGGCGATCAGGCCGACAATCCACAGTTTCATTGTTCGCTCCTGAGGCGAGAATGTTCGCCAAGCGGTTTGCATCGGACGGCGTCAGACTTGCCTCGACGCCGACAAGCAATTAGGCGGGCCTTCCTCTCTAGCGTCCAATTGTATCCGATCCCTCCACGGCGAAAAGGTTACATAACCGCCGAGACCGCCCAGTAGGCGGAGGCCTTATGAAGAACTCTGCGCTCTCTGCGGTTGGTTTTCGCAGTGGGCTTGTCCAGGCTGAGACGGATGCTGTGGCTGAGGGCTCGGCCCAACGCACCCTCTCCAACAGCTCCAGCAATCTTCCTGCCAACTCGATCACCGGCACACCGACTTTGCCCACGTTTTTGGCGGCTTGGATCAGCCCCTCGAGGCCCACACTTTACCATATTTTTGTTTTTGGAGTTCTTCCTGCGGGCGTTTCAGGTCTTCGCAGGCTTCATCGGCCTGCTCGGCGGAGAGATGGGCCAGTATGGCGTTCACGGCCGCCGTCAGCTCCTGCAGCGTGCGCCCGATTTCGTGGGAAAGCGCCGTATTGAAACCGTCCTGCACGGTCTGCTGGATGAGGTTTCTATCATCAATCGTCAGATTGCTTTGGAAGCAGCTGCGAATCACCGCCAGGGAGTCGCAGCGGGTGCGCTCGTCGTCGCCGACGCGGATTTCCACCCTGCGGCCGGCCGGGTCGGCCCGCACGACCCAAGCTCGGCGCGCTCCGCCCTCCGAAGGGCCATCCAAAATTATACGCCATGTGCTGAATGCCCTGGGGAGCGAATGCCGGCGCAAGGCGGGAAGGGGAGGCAGCCCGGCCAGCGGGCCGGCTAGTGGCTCACTGTGAGCAGATTCCAGGTAAAATTAGCAGCGAGAAAGCACCGCCAAAGGGGACCCCTGCCGATGAACTCCGCGACTCTCCTCTCCCGCCCCCGCCAGGCCGCCGAAAGCGGCGCCGTCTCCGTCGACCTCTCCGGCCTGGGCCTGACCGTCCTGCCGCCCGAAATCGGCCAACTCACCAACCTGACCACACTCCACCTTCGGAGCAACCCACTCACCGCCCTGCCGCCCGAACTGGCGCACCTGACCCGCCTGGAACGCCTCAAGCTGCACGGCAACCCGCTGACCCTGGCCCTGCCGCGCGCCCTACTGGGCGATATCTTCGACGGCGGCGACGCTCAAGCCATCCTGCGCTTCTACCGCGCCGTCTGGCAGGCGGGCGCACTCGCAGTTCATGGAGGTCAATGGTGACGGCTTCTTTTCGCTTTGGAACGGTAGGCTCGCCTCTGGCAACGCCGAAGAAACCCGGCGGGAGCGTAGGCGCCATCCAGTTCAGCAAATCCCTCGGCCTGGAGGCCTTAGAGCTGGGATGGGTGCAGGCGGTGCGGGTGACCGAGGAAACCTGCGCGGCTATCCGCCAAGCCGCGGAGGCCTATGGCGTGGCGTTGAGCGTGCATGCTCCCTACTTTATCAACCTGAACGCCGATGACGAGGAGTGGCCCAAATCTCGCAAGCGCTTAATGGACGCCGCCCACTACGGCTACTTGGCCGGCGCGACCGACATTGTTTTCCATCCCGGTTCCTACTTTGGCCGTGACCGGCGCCAAGTGCTATCGCTGGCCATGAGCCGCCTCGAAGGCTGCTTGGACGAGCTGCGGCGGGCCGGCAACCCGGTCATCCTGCGCCCCGAGACCATGGGCAAAGCGGCCATGTTGGGATCGTTGGAGGATGTGCTGGAGATGTCCAAGCTGCCCGGCGTGCAGCCCTGTCTGGACTTTGCCCATCTCCACGCCCGCACCGGCAGCGGCGCCATGAACACCGAAGACGAATGGGCGCGCCTGCTCGAAACCTATGCCCGAGCCCTGGGTCCCCAGGCGCTTTCCAACCTACACATTCACCTTTCCGGCATCGAATACGGGCCAAAAGGAGAGAAGAACCATCTTCCCCTGGCCGAGGCCGATCTGAACTGGAAGGGGCTGTTTGGCGTCCTCAAAGCGTTCGGCTGTAGCGGGCGCATCCTATGCGAAAGCCCGATCCTCGAGGAAGACGCGTTGCTGATGAAAAAGGAATGGGAGGCCCTCTGCGCCTCATGAACGACTCACGCTCCGAACGAGCGTTTCTCTGTTCGATCGGCCGAATCCTCGTCCGGGTGGTTCTGCTCTCCGCCCTAGCGGTCGCGGCGATCCTGGCCCTGCGGGCCCATCAGCTGCTCCAAGCCTATCTTCAGCCGGCGCGTCGCGCAGCCACCGGCGACTTGTTGCGCGCCCAGGGCATTCCCTTCCAGGAGATCACGCTCACCACCGACGATGGGGTCGCCCTGCGCGCCTTTGACGTTTCCTCTCGCAACAGGGCGTTGATCCTGGTGGCGCACGGCCACGGCGCAACGATAGACGAAAGCGTGGTAGCCATGTTTGCCCGCCATGGCTACGGCGTGGTGGCTTGGGACTTCCGCGCCCATGGCCGGAGCGGCGGCGAGCGATCCACCTTGGGCTATGCCGAAGTGCTGGACGTGAAGGCCGCCCTCGAGCTGGCGCTGGGCCGGCCTGCTGTTGATCGGGTGGGCATCTGGGGCGACTCGATGGGTGGCGCCACGGCCATCGAGGCGGCCGCTCGCTATCCGGCCATTCAAGCGGTGGTGGCCGACAGCGCCTTTGACACCCTAGAAAACGCCTTTGTGTGGCGGGTGCCGGCCCTGTTGCGGTCCCTGGTGCGGCTCTACGCCTTCTGGGAGACCGGCCTGTGGCCGCAGGATATCGTCCGGCCGGTGGATTCGATTGCCCGCATCGCCCCTCGGCCGGTGCTCCTCATCCAAGGCCTGGCCGATCGGGCCATCCCGCCCCAGTCAGCACATCGGCTGTTTGAGGCGGCTGGCGAGCCCAAGTTCCTATGGCTAGAGGCGGGGGTGGGTCATTCCGCCATGAGGCGGGTCTACCCAGAGGTCTACGAGCGGCGCGTGATCGGCTTTTTCGAGTGGGCCTTGTTCGGTCGAGGTTCCTTTCCCTAATGCGGTCGGGCCGAATGGGCCGGCCCCGGCGGCGGTTACGGCGTCTTCGTCCCCTCTTTCATCATGTGACGGGCCGTCTGCAGGATCTCATGGGCCGAGCGCAGGGTGCCCTCGCCGACCTCCCCCAACATCTGCGAAAGTTCCAAAAGGCGTGCTTCGCCCTCCAACTGTCTGATGCGAGTGACCGTGCGCTGATGCTCGACCACCTTTTGCACCTGAAAATGCTGATCGCCAAAGGCAGCCAGCTGTGGTAGGTGAGTGACGCAGAACACCTGATGACTGCGCGCCAGATTCCATAGCTTGAAGCCCACGATCAGGCCCACCCGCCCGCCGATCCCCTGATCGATCTCGTCGAAGATCAAGCTGGGGATCTGATCGGCACGGGCCAGGACGTTTTTCAACCCCAGCATCAGGCGCGAGGTCTCGCCACCCGAGGCGATCTTGACCAGCGGTTTAAAGCCTTCGCCCGGGTTGGGAGCGACCAGGAATTCCAGCCGGTCGTAGCCATTCTGATCGAAGGCCACCTGCGAGCCATCCTCGAGAGGCAAGCCGTTGGGATCGGGCCGGGTCTGAAAGTCCACACAGAAGCGGGCCGAGGCCATCTTTAGATCGTCCAACTCGCTCTCGATGCTGCGGCTCAGGTCCTTGGCGGCTTGCTTGCGCCGTTCGGAGAGCTGGCGAGCCTGGGCGGCGAGCCGCTGCAGCAGGCCGGCCTCCTGGGCGGTCAGCTCCTCGATGCGCTCGGTGGCGGTGGAGATGGTTTCCAGCTGGCGGCGCGCTTCCTGCCCGAACTTGAGCACCGCCTCGATGCTCCCTCCGTATTTGCGCGTCAGTTGGAAGATCAGGTTGAGGCGTTCTTCCACCTCTTCTAGGCGTTTGGGGTTGACTTCGATGTCTTCTAGATAATCGCGCAGCTCACGGGTGAGGTCGCCCAGGGTTTCGAGGAGCAGGTCGAGGCGCTCGGCCAGGTCGGCGCGGGAGGGGTCGAGGCGGGCCAGGGCGTGAAGGGCCTGCGCGGCCTGTCCGAGCAGGTCCGAAGCGGAGGCGGCGTCGGGCGTGGATTCGTCGAGCAGGGTCAGGCCTTCCTGGGCATGACGGGCCAGAGTCTCGGCGTTAGCCAACCGATCCCGTTCTCGGCGCAGTTCTTCGTCCTCGCCGGGTTTTAGCCTGGCGGCTTCGATTTCTTGAACCTGAAAGGTGAGCATTTCGCTGCGGCGGGCGGCATTGGCATGGGCGGCGCGCAGCTCGGCCAGCTGGCGGCGCACCTGCAACAGGTCCTGGTAGGTCTTGCGGTAGTCGGCCAAGAGCGGGGTCACGTTGGCGAAGCGGTCGAGCAATCCTAGGTGGGCGCGCGGGTCGAGCAAGGAGAGGTGTTCGCTCTGGCCGTGGATGTCCACCAGATGAGCGCCTACTTCGCGCAGCAGGGATAGGTTCACGGTGCGGCCGTTCAGGCGGGCGATGGAACGTCCCTCGCGGCGCACTTCGCGGGTCAGGGTGACGAAGCGGGGGTCATCGAGCAGGTCTTCGCGCTGGAGGATGGTGTTGACCGCTTCTTGGGCCGGGCCGGCGAGGGAGAAGGTGGCCTCGACGAAGGCCGATTCGGCTTCGGCGCGGATAACAGTGGTATCGGCGCGGCCGCCAAGCACCATGGTGATCGCATCTATGATGATCGACTTGCCGGCCCCGGTCTCGCCGGTCAGGATGATCAGCCCTGGCCCGAAGGTCAGCTCCAGCTGATCGATAATGGCAAAGTTGCGGATGCGCAGTTCGGTGAGCATGCTCATCGCCTGAGGAAGATGCCTGCGAAGCGCGAATAGGCCGTGGGCACGGCCAGGACGAGGTAAATGATCTGCCAAAAGAGGGGGGAGCCAAACCCGTAGAAGATGTTGCGGAACGCGTCGGTGCCCATAAGCAGAAAAGCCCACAGAGTGCCCAAGCCGAGCAGAGACATCATCGGCAAAGTCCCAAGCACCAGGCTAAGCCCGAAGGTGAGGTTGAGCCAGCGCGAACGGCGCCCCTTCACTATGCCTCGGGTGAGATCGGCGATGGTGATGCCGGCAAAGGGAGCGATGAAAAAGACGATCAATCCCCAGATGAAGGAGGAAATCAGGTAAATCAGATAGGAAGCCAAGGCAGAAAGCAGGGCGCCGCTCGCCAGCACGATGAGATAATCGTACCAAAAGGCAGTCTCAAATTTCTTTTGCTGGTTTCGCACACATTCTTGACAACGGTAGCCAGTGGGGGTGTGTGTGGCGCATGCCGTGCAGATCGGCCGTTCACACTGGTTACAGCGCAACAGCGTGGGCCGGTCGGGGTGTTTGTAGCAGGTGAGTTCGGTCATGCATTCTCCCAAAGCTAAATCGAATTTTGCATCAAGTGAGCGGTCAGATTCCTATAGAAGTAACCACGGCTACCGAAGCGCACAAAGCGGGCGATGTATTCTCCGGCGGAGACCACGACCCGATCCTCCTCGGCCAGGCCGATCGGTTCCTGACCATCTACGCTGAGCACGGTGTTTTCGCTGTGGACGATGATCGTCACCGAAGATCCTTCAGAGAGCACCACGGCGCGGTCTACCGAGAGGTGAGGGGCAATAGGCACGATCAAGATGTTGCGCAGCTCGGGCGGCAGGATGGGGCCGCCTGCGGCCAGCGCATAGGCGGTGGAACCGGTGGGAGTGGCAGCGATCACCCCATCGGCTACGTATTTGGTGAGCAGATGATCGTCTACCTTCACGGAAAGCCGCACCGGTCGCAAATACTGGCCGCGGCTGATGGCAGCTTCGTTCAAGGCGTGGGAGACTCCCTTGCTCTCCCCAGCCCGCACGTGTTCTACCCGCAGCATCATTCGATTTTCGATCCATCCCTTCCCCTGGAGCAATATCTCTAAGTTCTTGTAGCAGTTTTTGTGATCGATCTGGATGAGAAAGCCTAGCCGTCCCAGGTTGATCCCGAGGATGGGCACCTTGGAGGGAGCGCACAGATGAGCCGCTCGCAGCATCGTGCCGTCACCCCCCAGGGCGACTAACAGGTCGAACTCGCCGTTTTTTACGCGCCGGCGTAGGGTCTCGTCGTAGAGGGAACCGGTCGGCGCCGCAAGACCTTTCCTTTTAAAGAACTCGGCAATTTTCTGAGCTTCGGTCAGCGCCTCAGGCATCTTGGGATGGACTGCCACTACCGGACGCTGTGGCACAAATGGCTCGGACATACAGGATGATTATAATGGATATAGGCGTAAAGTTGTTTGAAGAGTGGCGCCCTGACACTGTAACATTTTTGGTGGGTTGGAAAATAAGTGGGATAAAGCTGCCATTTCTTTGCTCATTTTAGGCATTTATGTGGGAGAAAATCGAAGATATGGCGCTGAAACAGGAAAAAAGTGGCTCACTCACCGTTTGTGTTACAGTGTGAATCACTTTACATTCTTCCTGCTCCGTGATACACTCTCGCTCGCTCAATCGGGCGCTCTCTTCAGAGGGCGTTCTTTTTGTGCGGAGAAGAGCATGGAAATCTTGCTCACCGGTTCTGTTGCTTACGACTATCTCATGACCTTTCCGGGGCTGTTCAAGGAGCATATCTTGCCCGAGCGGATCGGCTCTATCAGCCTGTCTTTCCTGGTGGATACGATGACCAGGCAGCGCGGGGGCATCGCCCCAAACATCGCCTATACCATGGCGCTGTTGGGCAAACGGCCGCGCATTATGGCTACGGTCGGGGAAGATTTTGACGACTATCGGGCCTGGCTCGAATCGAAAGGGGTGGATACCAGCCTGATGAGGGTGATCCCAGGGCAATTCACCGCTTCGTTCTTCGCGACTACCGATCGGGCTTTGGCCCAAATTGCGTCGTTCTACCCCGGGGCGATGGCCCACGCTGCTAGCCAGTCTCTCAAAGACCTGCCTTTCCGGCCGGACCTGGTCGTGGTCTCCCCTAACGCTCCAGATGCCATGACCAAGTTTGCTGCCGAATGCCGCGAGTTGAACATCCCCTACCTGTACGATCCTAGCCAGCAGGTTCTTCGCCTGGAAGGGGAGGATCTGGCTCGCGATATGGAAAGGGCGTATTTCCTGTTCTGCAACGACTACGAATTTGGCCTGATCTCCAAGAAGACCGGCTGGGACCTAGAACAGATCATGCGTCATGTCAAGGTGGTAGTGACCACCCGAGGCAAAGACGGCGCCAACGTGTACGTCGATAACCAGGAGATTTACATTCCTACGGTCTCCGAATGTCAAGTGGTGGACCCCACTGGCGTCGGCGATGCCTTTCGGGGTGGCTTCTTAACTGGCTATGCCCATGGGTTCGATTGGAAATTGTGCGGCGAGGTCGGCGCTCTGGCAGCAGTCTATTGTCTGGAACATCAGGGGCCTCAGGCTCATTTCTACACCCGCCAGGAGTTCGTCCAACGTTTCCGCCGGCACTTTGACGATGGCGGACAGCTGGATCGACTCCTGTCGTGACCGCTGCCAAAAGATCGATGAATTCACCTTGTTTTTGAGGAGAGACCATGAACCAATATGACATCAAAGACATCAATCTGGCCGAAGGGGGCCGGCGACGCATCGAATGGGCCGAGCGTGAAATGCCCGTCTTGCGCCAGATCCGCGAGCGGTTTCGGGAGGAAAAGCCACTCAAGGGCATTCGCATTTCGGCTTGTCTTCACGTCACGACCGAGACAGCCAACCTGATGCGCACCCTTCAGGAAGGCGGTGCCGATGTGGTGCTGACCGCTTCGAACCCGCTGTCCACCCAGGACGATGTGGCTGCCGCTTTGGTCAATCAGTATGAAATCCCCACCTTTGCCATCAAGGGCGAAGATAATGTGACCTACTATAAGCACATTCATGCAGCCCTTGACCATCAGCCACATATTACGATGGACGACGGCGCCGACTTGGTTTCGACGCTCCACAAGGAGCGCCGCAATTTGTTGGAGAACATCCTGGGCGGCACCGAGGAGACCACTACGGGCGTGATCCGCCTGCGAGCGATGGCAGCCAACCAGATGCTGGCCTTCCCAGTGATTGCAGTGAACGATGCGCTGACCAAGCATTTCTTCGACAATCGCTACGGCACCGGCCAATCCACGGTGGATGGGATCATTCGTGCCACCAATGTCTTGCTGGCTGGCAAGCGCTTCGTGGTGGCCGGCTATGGCTGGTGCGGCCGCGGCCTGGCGGCTCGGGCGCGCGGCATGGGGGCCTTGGTCATTGTCACCGAGGTGGACCCGCTCAAGGCGCTGGAAGCGGTCATGGACGGCTATGAGGTGATGCCGATGGAAGAAGCAGCCAAGATCGGCGACATCTTCTGCACCGTCACCGGCGACATTAACGTGATCGATGAGCAACACTTCAAGGTCATGAAGGATGGCGCCATCTTGGCCAACAGCGGACACTTCAACGTAGAGATCAACATCCCGGCCCTGCAGCGCCTCTCGAAGGGGGAGCCGAAACTGGTGCGCCCCTTTGTGCAGCAATACGAGCTGTGGGATGGGCGCAAGATCAACCTGCTCGGAGAGGGGCGCTTGATCAACCTGGCGGCGGCCGAAGGTCATCCGGCGTCGGTGATGGACATGTCGTTCGCCAATCAGGCCCTTTCGGTGGAATATCTGGTCAAGCACGGTTCCACCCTAGCCAAGCGCGTCTATCCGGTGCCTCAGGAGATCGATTCGGAGATCGCTCGCCTAAAGCTCAATGCGATGGGTATTCGAATTGACACCCTCACCGAAGAGCAAATTCGCTACCTGAATTCCTGGGAAGAAGGGACCTAAGCAGTACTGACGGGCCAGCCGCTTTTCTTAAGAATCTGGTGTATAATCCCCATAACACTGCTTTGTCTAGCGTCGGTCGGTGTAGCTCCTGGTCTGTGTTCATCCCATGAAAGAGTTTCGTATTCTTCTGATTGAGGGACGCCACGCTGAAATCCCTTCTTTTGCTGCCGATTTGCAAAAGAAGGGATTTGATGTGGTGACGATGCAGAGCGGGGGAGAGGCGGTAAAACGCCTGGACAAGATCGCTCCCCATCTGACGGTGGTCAATGCTGCATCGTTACGAACCAGCGGTGTGCGTATCTGTCAGGCCATGCGCGAGCGCGACTCCAGACTTCCGATTATCCTGATCGTGACTAAGGAGATGGAAGTGGATAAGGAAGTGGCCGACGTGGTGCTTACCTTGCCGTTCACCGTTCAGAAATTAGTGAATCGTATCAAACCGCTCTTACCTAGCGATGGCAAAAATATCATCCATGTCGGCCCGATTCGTCTGGATATTGAACACCGCCGGGTCAAGTGCCTGAACAAGAGCTCGAAGCTCACCCCGCGCCTGATGAAGTTGTTGCGCATCCTGCTCGATCACCGCGGCGAGGTGGTGGAGCGTGAGATCCTGTTCAAGCGCGTCTGGGACACCAATTACACGGGCGATACCCGAACACTCGATGTGCACATCTCCTGGCTCCGCCGGGCGATCGAGATCGATCCTCAGAGTCCCCGCTTTCTTAAGACCATTCGCGGGGTGGGGTATCGCTTGGACGTTTAGCACTCCACTTGAAACTGCTCTCCTTCGATCGAAACCAGCCGGACGCAGACCTTGCGCCCGGCATGGATTTTTAATTGACGGGCGATTGCGCCGCGCCGTTGGGGACGCACCGCCTGGGCTATGCTTCGGAAGAGCTTCCCATCCCAGTCGGGGTCCACTTCCCAGTAATCCAGATCGTCGATCTCAGAGACGCGTACCTGGTCGGTGGAGCAAACGACAGTGTAAGGTCGCGGTGGTTGGGGGAGCGGAGCGGGGGTCGAGGCGCTGCGCTCAAGGATGAAGGGGGCGCCGGCGTTCAGGAGCCGTTTGCGCGTGGTGTGGATGGCGCGAAAGGTCGAATCTACCGCTAGGAAACGTCGTCCTAATTGGGCTGCCACCAGGGGGGTGGTGCCGGAACCGCAGAAGAAATCGGCCACGAGATCGCCCGGGTTGGAGGAGGCTAGGATGATTCGTTCCAGCAGGGCCTGCGGTTTCTGCGTGGGATAACCGGTGCGTTCGCGGTGCAAGCGGGCCACCACTGGGAAATACCACCAATCTTCAGGCACTTTGCCACGCGCTAGATCGGGCACTTTGCCAAAGCCGGCCTTGGGGGAAGAAGCAAAAGTCTTTACCGTGGATGGATGGTAGGGCTTGCGCACGGCGTCGGCATTGAAGATGTAATCTGGACCTTTGACATACGCCAAGATGGTGTCGTGTTTACGGTTGAACGCACTGCGGATTGGGGAGGGGCCGTGATATACCCAAATGATTTCGTTCAACAAGTGGTCGGCGCCAAGCAGTTCGTCCAACAGGAGTCGCACGTATGCGTTGGCATGCCAGTCCAGGTGAACGTAGAGGGTTCCATGGGGCGCTAGCAGGCGGGCCATCAGCGCCAGCCGCTCGTACAGGAACTGAAGGTAGGCGTCTAGGTTGTCCCAGCGGTCTGGGTATCCGTCGGCTAGTTTCCATTCGTCCGGCCGGCGCGAATCTTCCTCTTGTCCGATGCGGGCTGGGTAGGTGCGGTTGGTGAAGAACGGCGGGTCTATGTAGATCAGATCGATCTGGCCCTCGATCTGTGGCAGGAGGGCGGCCATCACCCCTAGGTTATCTCCCCAGATCAGGCGGTTGACCGGCAAGGCCGAGGGATAGCCTTGTCCCTGTGGAAACAGGATCGCTTCGGCGATCAAGTCCGCCGGCGCTGGCGGTGAGAGGCGTTTTCCAGGCCAGAGCAGTTCGGGCATAGGCTAGTAGAAGATTCGCACCGCCGTGCCCAGGCCGCGGAAGTAATATTTTGTGTTTAGGTCGCTTGCCTGATGGCCGGGCATCGCCCAGCGGAAGAGCCACAGTGCTTCCGGAGTCCGCATGTTGATGCAACCGCGGCTCATCGGGGCGCCAAAGTTGTCGTGCCAGTAGGTGCCGTGGAAGGCGTGGCCATATTCGGTGAAATACAATACCCAGGCTACGCCGGGCAATTCGTAGTCGTTGATGTCGGCAAATAGATTGCCGTTCCCCATGTGTACCGAAGGCTGTTTCTCGGAAATGCGGAAGGTGCCGGTGGGGGTGATGGTGGAGATGGTTCCCGGCTTGCGCGGGTATTTGGCGCCGGAGGAGATCTTGGCCTGGAAGACCGGTTGGTCGTATTCGTAGGCTATCAGGGTTTGCGTGGTCAGGTTGACGTCGATGCGCTTTTTTTCTAGGGGAACGTCTGGCGAGATTGGCCCGAGTTCTTCGTGGGGGATCGGCCGAACGTGAAGTGAGGAGAGGTAGTAAGTGCCGACCACGTCGAACACACGGTACCAGGGCGTTCCATCTGGCCCTTCTGCGATGGCGTCAATCCAATGCACTGAATCGTAGTACAAGCGCAGATTGGGCCGCCAACCATAGCGTTTGGAGTATTGGTAGGCCTGGGTGTAGGGCACGGTCACTTCGACCAGTTGGCGCGTGCCTTCGGGCAGGGAGGACAAAGGTGGGTTGAATAGGATTTTTACTCGCTGTAGGCGGGCACGATGGAGGTATCCTCTCCATACCCGATACCAAACAGGGTTATGAGCTGGGCCGTCTGGACTATGCACTTCTTCGTAGATTTGCACGAGTTCGTCGCGGTAGTAGGTCATGACGATCGGGCTTTTGTCGTTGGGTTCTTTGTATACGCTGACTGAGGTGGTGGTCACGCGGCCCAAGGTGGAGTCATCGAAGCGAAACGAGAAGGGAAGAACAGGGGAGAAGGCCAATGCGCCGATGGCTAAGCCGCTCAATTTGAGGAAGTCGCGCCGCGATAGTCGAGTCATGGTTATGATTGTACTCGAAATTGGAGCAAGATCGCTAAGAGCCGGCCGGGTGAGGTCTTTCAGGGGGCCGGCCCAATGAACTCAGGCCACCGGGCGCGGTATCCGATGGCCTGAGGGTCAAGCCGAAGAGAACGAGCGTTTTTAAAGGCGCAATGATGAGATAGGCACGCAGCAGAAGAGAGGATCGAAGAAGACTAGTCGAGAAGTAACCTGTCGCCCGTTTTTCTTACGAGACCAGCAGGGCGTTGTTTGTAGCTCACTTCCATAGATAATCGTCTTTCCGTTTTGTCTCCTGAGGAGAGGGGGTACCGTATTTTTCAAACATACGGGTGAAAATCTCGTAGTCGCCGGGCGTCATGTTGGTGATTTGGAACCCAACGTTGAACAACGTGGGATCGATGGGGTCCACCTGACACCATTTGCTGCGCGCAGTAAAGACCATGAAGCTCTTGTGAGCAATGTCGGGGGTAAGATCGATGCGCAGGCGATAGTCTCGGTTGATGGGCAGGGCCTGTAGGGTATCTAGGCGGAAGCCGCCTATGCTGATGTCTGCCAAATGGCCGAGGGGTTGGCCGCTTGTGTCGTCCAGGACGCGTATGTAGTAAGAAAACACTCGCCTTGGCAAATTGCGCCTTTCAAATGGCATAGGATCTCCTTGCGATCAACGTTCAATCTGACAATTTTGATAATATATATAACAAGGTTGGGTGAGATTCAAGTTAAGAAAGATGAGCAATGGCCGGTTGATCTTTCGGAGAAACGCTGTGATGGCGCTGTTTCTGCGGCTAAAGGGGAATTTTTTCATTGCCTTTTTGGCGTTTTGGGGTATCATGCAGGAGAAGTGAGAGATGGAGAGAGCCATGAGAGATCTAACGAATGAGATCATTGAGTTGATCCGCCGCACGTCTACTCGTCTGCCGGCGGATGTGGAGGAGCGCCTGCGGGCAGCGATTGAGAAAGAAGCACCCGGTTCGGCGGCGCGTAACGCCCTGGAGACGATTTTGAAGAACATCGAACTCTCGCGCCAGAAATCTACGCCGATCTGTCAGGATACAGGCACACCGATTTTCTACGTCCACTATCCAGAAGGATGGAGCACACGCGCTCTCCGTGAACAGATTCGCAACGCGATGGCTGAGGCCACAAAGCGTTCCTACATGCGCCCAAACGCTGTGGATGCTATTTATGATCGCAACACTGGCAATAACTTGGGGGGAGATGATTTCCCCTACATCCACTTTGAAGAGGTGGATGCCGATCAGCCGTTGGTTATCGAGTTGATGTTGAAGGGTGGGGGGTGTGAGAATGTGGGTCGCCAATATTCGCTGCCAGATAATGAGTTGGGGGCGGATCGCGATCTGGCCGGCGTGCGCAAGGTGGTGCTGGATGCGGTGCAAAAGGCCCAGGGCCAGGGGTGTGCGCCAGGCATTCTCGGCGTGGCCATCGGCGGCGATCGCAGTTCGTCGTATCTCAAATCAAAAGAGGTGTTGTTCGAGAAGATCGGCGTGCGTAATCCCGATCCAGAGTTGGCGAAGCTGGAGGAGCGCCTGACCGAGGAGGCTAATCAGCTTGGCATTGGCCCGATGGGCTTCGGCGGTCAGACGACCGTGCTCGATACTAAGATCGTCGGCTTGAGCCGGCTGCCGGCCTCGTATTTCGTTACCGTCTCGTATATGTGTTGGGCCTATCGACGGCGCAAGATGATCGTCCGCGGCGATCAGGTGGAATATGAGTAGCAAACGTCGAATGTTCGGTTCGGAGGACAACCATGCGCGAAATCACGATCCCGATTGACGATGAGGTGATCCGCAGTTTGCATGTGGGCGATTCGGTGGCTTTGACCGGCATCATGGTCACTGCGCGCGATGCGGCCCATAAGTGGATGGTGGAAACGTTTATCAAGAAGACCCGCCCTCCTCAGGGAGAGGACGAACAAGTCTACGAAGCATTGAAGAAGCTGCTCAACGGCGGTGTGATCTATCACTGTGGGCCGGTGGTTTCCAAGGATGAAAATGGCGAATATCACTTCTTGGCAGCCGGCCCGACGACCTCGATCCGCGAGGAGCCATATCAGGCCGATGTGATGAAGCATTTCAACGTCAAAGGGGTGATCGGCAAGGGCGGGATGGGTGCGAAGACCCTCCAGGGGTGTCGCGAGACGCCTGGGGTGTATTTCCACGCCGTCGGAGGAGCAGCTACCTTTCTGGCGCAGACGGTCGAGAAGGTGCATGGGGTGTATAAGCTCGAGTTCGGCGTGCCGGAGGCCCTGTGGGTGATCGAGGTCAAGGAGTTCCCTGCGGTGGTCACCATGGATGCTCACGGTCAAAGCCAACATGCGATTGTCGACGCCGCTTCGCGCCAGGTATTGGAGGAGTTGCTGAATAAGCCGTATTGAGCTCGGCGGGTTGGTTAGGGAGCCGTTCGAGCGCCTTCGTCCGATCGTCCAAGGGCCGGCTTTGCGGTAAGACCGAGGGATGTTGGACTGCAGTTATGGGAGAGGAGGGTCTGGCGCCGGCTCGGCTGGGGGAGCGAAGAGGAAGGTTTTGCGATGGATAGGCGTGTAGCCATGCTCCAGGATAGCACGGCGATGAAGCGCTGTGCCATATCCTTTGTGGCGGGCAAAGCCGTAGCCTGGATAGCGACTGTCTAGATGGCGCAGGTAGGCATCGCGAGCGGTTTTGGCCAGCACCGAGGCGCAAGCGATGCTCAGCGAACGGCGATCGCCCTTGACCAGGGAGGTGATGGAGAGCTCGAGCTCGGGGAGCAGACCAAAATCGGTGAGCAGGTGATCGGGAAGCGAAGGCAGGCCGGCCAGGGCGCGTTCGGCCGCTAGGCGGGTGGCTGCCAAGATGCCCAACGTATCGATCTCTTCGGCGGAGGCCCAGCCCAGGGTCCAGGAATCGGCCACCTGGCAGATCAGTTGGGCGGCGCGCTCCCGCGCGGGTGGGGTCATCTGTTTTGAGTCGCGCACCCCGCACAGGGTGGAGTGGAGAAGCGGGCGGTGAGCAGGGAGGACGACTACGGCTACGGTCACCGGGCCGGCTAGGGCGCCGCGTCCAGCCTCGTCCATTCCGGCGACAATTTTTGTGCCGTTGTTCCACAGGGAGTATTCGAGCGAGAGATCGGGCAGGTCAGTCATAGCAACCGCGCAAGGCATTGGCATGGATGACAAAGATATCGCGTATCATGCGTAGCGCATCACGTATTACGCTCAATTTGGTGGCTGCATCGAAGCGCCAGCGGATGGGAACTTCTTGAATGGTCAGGCGGTAGCGCCGGGCTAGGTAGAGGATTTCAATGTCAAACGACCAGCCGATTAGGGTTTGGCGCGAGAAGAGTCGCTGGGCGGCATCGGCGGTGAAGCATTTGAAGCCGCATTGGGTATCGTGCATGCCGGGCAGGATGAGCAGACGAATGGCTAGGTTGATCAGGCGCCCACCGAGGTGGCGGTAGAGGGGCTCGCCGATCCGTTCCGCGCCGCGGGCCTCGCGCGAGGCGATCATCAGGTCGGCTTGAGCGGCTGGGGGGAGGAAAAGCGGCAGTTGATCGATGGACATCGACAGATCGGCGTCGCACATGAAGCGATAAGCACCACGTGCGGCCAACATGCCACGACGCACGGCGTTTCCTTTTCCGCGCTGCTCTTCGTGGATCACGTGCAGCGCTGGGTAGCGCAGGGCGTATTCCTGGGCGATGGCCAGGGTGCGATCGGTGCTGCCGTTTTCGACGACGATCACTTCAGCCGAGTAAGGCTGGGTTTCTAAGAAAGCAAACACTTGTTCCAACGTTTGGGACAGGCGGCGTTCTTCGTTGTGGGCAGGGATGATGATCGAGAGGAAGGGTTGGGTCAAGGCTGGAGTCGGCTAAAGATCAGGATAGCCCCTCCGATCAGGACACATAGTTCGACCAGCACCAGGACGGCCAGGACGATAATTTGGGGAACAGTGAGGCCGAACAGACGGCGCCTGCGGAGCGCTGGTCTGCTTTGTGAGGCGATCGTTTCGGGCGAGCGTGGCTTGCGGACGAAAACCGTGGGCGAGGTGTCGTTCTCGAAGGCCAACTCTGGCGGGGAGCCAGGTTGCCGGGCGGCGGTGGGTGGTTCTTCTAGACGCTGTTGGGCGGTTTCGATCAGGGCGTCGCTCTGCGGGGCATGTAAGATGGTTTGCAGGCGCGAGGCGGGGATGGCCTCAGGTGGCTTGGAAGGCGGTTCTTCTCGGTCAGGGCCGGCGGGGGGAGAAGGAGCGCCCTCAGCGGTCGGCGGCTTGGCCGGGCGCAGGGGGCGTGGGTGTTCGAGGCGATCTACTAAATCGTTCACTTGAATGGCCGAATAGATCGGCCGGGCGGTGAGCAGGCCGGCGGCGAAACGCTCTATGGCGTCGAACATCACTACCCGCACGTTGGGGCGGATCGACTCAACATGAAGCCCCGGATTGGCTGCTATGAGGATCGGCTCCACCGGCGCAGCTAGTTTCATCCCTTGCCGTTCCAAGAAGACCTGCACAGCGCGGGCCAGGCGCGCCGTGAAAACGATTAGGTTGACCGGATCGGGTTGAAATCGTCCATCAATCACGGAGCCCCATTCGTCGCCCCGTGCCCGATAGACTCCCTTGAGAGGAATGGCTTCGATGACGTAGATACCGGCCGGCCCGATCAGGACCAAGGGGACGATGATCTCGCTGCTCCCCAGGCGCTGGTTGCGAAACAGGGTGTATCCTTTTTCGAGGACGCGATTGAGTTGATCGATCACGACTTCTTGGGCTTGCAGTTTGGCCGGCCAGGAATAGCCGTAGGTCAACATGCCTTTCAGGCGGTTGATCAGGCTAAGTTGACCTTTCTCATCGATCAAGGGAGTGTGGTCAATGACCTTCATGGACGATCTTCCACCATCGGTGAGGCGTTAGATGGCCAGCGCCCCTTCGAGGTAATCGCGCTCTGCATCTGGTTTGGTGGAGATGATCTCCTTCCCATTGCGCGACAGGAGCAACACTTCGTGAGCCGGGTCAAAGGTGCCGGCCAGAAATTCGAGACGCTGACCGGTCACAAACCGCTTGCGTGCTTTCAATCGTTCGATTAAGGCCGCTCGATCGAGCAGGATGCAATCTGAAAAAGCGGCCCCTCGTCGTTCGTAGGCACGGACGAATGCGATCTGTCCTTGAGGCGAATAGCGCACCGCCTCGATCACGCCGTCGAATCGTTGCTTCGGCATGCTTTCACCTCCGTAGGGTATTTTAGCATAAACTTTTGGAGAACCAAACGCACTGCTTCTACGACGAACCCGATGTCGGTTGATCGCGTTTCTTCTGTTCCTCACGAAACTGATCGGCGCTCAGATGATAAATGGCGAACCATTCAGCGATCCGTTCCCGTTCCTGAGCCACCTGGGTTGCGGTTTTGGCGGCAGCGCGCGCCATTCGCCGGCGGTCAATGTCCGATTGTACAGTTGCCGGATCGACCACATCCTGAAATTCCATTGTTGAACCGCCCACCGAGATATACACAGTACCAAAGTTCAACAGGTTTCCAGCCAAGCCTACTCGTTGGAACTCGGTGCTCAGAATGTTCTCCAAGGGCGCTGAGCGTCGCTGCTCAGTGACAAAGGGTTTTTTGTCGACATCAATGATCTGGTCCGAAGTGACCATGAAAACATCGTCCTTCCAATCCCAATACTGGTATCCCCACCACATCAGGAAGGGGAGGCATAAGATCGGCAGCGATAACACCAGCGTGTCAATCACCAGCCGGCCCTCTTGGATGGCAATCAGAGGCGTCTCTGGTGATGGATAGATCAAGAGTGAGAAGACGCGTACCACCCATCCGCCCAGCAGCAAGCTCGCCATCAGGGTGGGCACCCAAACCTTTCTCAAGAGCACGAAGGGATGCTTGCGGTAGATGATCTTATCACCCTCTTCTAGGCGTACCGAGAACAATTGGGCAACCGCCAGCCGTAACGCGCTGGGTTTTTTGGCCGGTGGCGGCGCAGGAGGCACCACCGGCGGTGGTGGTTGAGGCATAGGCAGGCCCAATCGCTTGCGGATGGCGTTTTTCAGAGCATCTTTCTCCTCGCTCAGGATGCGGTCTTTTGCCCGTCCCCAATACTCTTCCACCGCCCGAGCGGCGAGCGTAGGATGGCTGATGTACTCAAACGGGATCTTGCCGACAAACGTGCGCACAATGACCGTGCCGTAATCGAACGCGCCCCCGATCGGATCGATGGCCGTCTCCACCGATAAAATGGTGTGAAGCGGCGCTTCGTGACGGCTATCAAACAAGCCGACCACTTTTTCCACCCACACTACGCGTTGGTTGGTCACCATGTAATAATCGTTTTCCCAATCCACCACTTCCCAGATGATCCAACCAATGATGCCCAAGATCAGGACAATTGCCACAGCAAACGGCCAGATAGCTGCAGTGAGCAATCCCCACCCAAACAGCAGAGCCGGCGCCACAAAAGAAAGGATCGGCAAGACTAACGAACGCCATAAGACAACAGGGTGCTTGCGTGCCAGGAAATACACCACCTCATCCGGTCGCACCCATTTGAAATGCACCTTACGCCATAGCCGGTGGCTGCTGATTACCACGTGAAAGTTGGTCTTAAGACCGGGGGATCGCTTGAGGAAGTCCTTCAACTTCCCGTACTCCAACACCAGCAAATGCCCATTGGTCAGGGCGGCCACCGAAGCCACGCAAGGCTGGCGGCTGAAAAATTCTTCTTCGCCGAAGAAGTCCTGGGTGGTTAAATGAGCCAGGTTTTTCTCCTGACCTCTCCTGCCGGTTTGATACACCCGAAACGTGCCGCTATAAATCAAAAAGATGGCCTCGCCCGGCGCACCCTGGTTCAGGATCACCTCCCCATTCGTCACCTGTCGATCGGTCATCATTTCGGCCAGGGCATTCAGATCGTTGTCCGAGAGGCTCCGAAAGAGATGGATTTTCTTTAGGAAAGCGATGCGCTGCTCGGTAGTAGTCACGTTCCTATTCTAGCACGAATCGCTACTGACGCACGATCGAGCAGCCGAAGGGCGGTGTTTCGGTTAGGGAGGGCAAGGTGCCGGCCAATAAAGCTTCCACAACTTCTTCGACGTAGGAACGAGTTGGCGTACGCTGGCGGAACGTCACATCGTCCGGTGCACCGTGATACCGCAACACCCCCTCCCGATCCACGATAAACACCTCAGGGGTTACCGTGGCCCCCAACCGATCGGCCACCTCCTGATGCGGATCATGCAGGACCCACGGCAAGCCGTGTGCCCGAGCGACGCGATCCAACGCCTCGACCGACTCGTTGGCGTTCGAAGCGATCGGCAGCAGCCACACCGCCTCCCCCCACCGTTGGAGCAAGGTCAGCAGGGCGGCGTCGGTCCGCTCTACGTGGGGGCATTCACATGACCAGAAGTTGACGATAACGATTCGGCCACGTCCGTCGCTCAAGCGATGGAGGTGGCCGTTCAGATCGGGCAGGGCAAAATCGGGCAGGGGTCGATTGAGCAGATCCATACGAAAGGCGGCCAGATGATCTCGCTCTAGCTAAACTGCTGATTGGGACTAGGCAGGTGTTCTCTTTTTTCGATTTCGGTGGTTCGTCGGCACTTTCTCCAGCCTGGAGTGCAGTGCCGGCAGATACAACCGGTCCAGATATTCCTTGAGCATCCGGCGCGTGCTGAACTGAGGCACCAGAGTCTTGATGGCTATCTTGGCGCGAGCGATCCACTTGTGAGGGATGTTGTCATCGTCACGCTCGTAGTAGAGCGGGATGATCTCGTTTTCCAGCAGGCTATACAAGCTCTCGGCATCTTGAGCATCGTCCACCGGAGCATCCAGGGGAAGGTCCTGACCGATGGCCCAGCCGTTCTGTCCGTTGTAGGCTTCACGCCACCAGCCATCGAGCACCGAACAGTTCAGCACGCCGTTCAGGCAGGCTTTCATGCCAGAGGTGCCGCTGGCTTCCAGGGGCCGGCGTGGGGTGTTTAGCCACACATCCACGCCCTGCACCAGATAATGGGCCAAATTGAGATCGTAATCTTCCAGGAACACCAATCGACCGCCCGTCTCGGCTTTCTTCACCGTGCGGTAGATATATTGGATCAGTTGCTTGCCAGGTTCATCGGACGGGTGAGCTTTGCCGGCAAAGATAATCTGCACCGGCATGTTGGGACGGTTGATCAGGCGCAGCAAGCGGTCCACATCGTGCATCAGCAGGCCGGCGCGTTTATAGGTGGCAAAGCGTCGCGCAAAACCGATGGTGAGCGCATAGGGATTGAGCAACACTCCCGAGGCGATCACCTGCACCGGATGCACACCGCCTTTCAACCATTGCTGGCGAGCGCGCTCCCGCAGGTAAAACACCAGTTTGCGTTTCAGGTGCAGGCGGACACTCCAGAATTCATCGTCCGGAATGGTGTCCACCAATCTCCATAGTTCCGGATCATCTACCCGATCCAGCCAGTCCTGGCCGAAGTACTTGTCGAACAACAAGCGCATTCGGCGGGCGATCCAGTTGGCGGTGTGAATGCCGTTGGTCACGTAGGTGATCGGAACATCTTCCTCGGGGCGATCGGGCCATAGGAAATGCCACATGCGGCGCGCCACCCGTCCATGGAGCTCGCTTACTGCGTTGCGTCCCTCGGAGTGGCGCAGGGCCAAAATGCCCATGCTGAAGGTTTCTCCCCAGGGTTGGGTGTTGCGCGCCAGGTCTACGAACTGCTCGCGCGTCAAGCCCAATTGAGGCCAGAGGGCAGCCAGGTATTTGTCGATCAGCCACAAGGGGAATTCGTCGTTGCCGGCTGGGACCGGGGTGTGGGTGGTAAAGACATTGGCCGCGCGGGTCTGCTCGATGGCTTCCTGGAAGGAATAGCCCTTAGCAGTTAGCTCGCGCGCTCGTTCCAACACCAAAAAAGCGGCGTGGCCTTCGTTCATGTGCCAAACGCAAGGGGAATATCCTAAGGCACATAGGGCGCGTACTCCTCCCACGCCGAGCAATACTTCCTGAGCAATGCGGAAGTTCAAGTCGCTCCAATAGAGGCGCGCCGTGAGGGCCCGGTCAGGTTCACTGTTCTCGGGCAGATTGGCGTCCAGCAAGTAAAGTGGGACGCGGCCGACGCGCACCTCCCAAATTCGGAGCCGAATCACTCGATCCGGGAATTCCACGGCAATCGTGATCGGCTTTCCATCTTGGCCGGCGACGAGCAGGAAGGGATGCTCGTCCGCTTTGATCGGATTGTTAATCGCTTCCTGCCAACCGTCTTCGCTGATTCGCTGGGTGAAGTATCCTTCAGAGTAGAGGAATCCAACAGCGACCAGAGGCAGCCCCAGGTCAGAAGCTTCTTTCAGATGGTCGCCAGCCAACACGCCCAGGCCGCCGGAGTAAATTGGCAGGGTTTCATGGAGGCCGTATTCCATTGAGAAGTAAGCCACCGGTCGCCCGAGCAATTCGGGATAATGGGTGGCGATCCAGGTATGCTGGTCGGAAAGATAGCGGTCAAAATCAGCCATGACGCGGTCGTACATTCTTGTGTAATCTGGGTTCAAGGCAGCGGCGTTGAGGGTAGACCGTCCGACCGTGTGCAGCATGAGGATTGGGTTATGCGCAATGCGCTCCCAATGATCGAAGTCCAACCGTGCGAACAAACGCGTGGCGTCTGGGTTCCACGTCCACCACAAGTTGTAGGCGAGTTCGCCCAGCCGGACAATGCGGCGCGGCAGATCAAAACCGTTGGGAAGTCGGGTCAAGAAGGTAGTCATAGCGGGAGCAATCATACCACAAGGAAAAACGGTCTGACAAACTTTGCAAAATTAGGATAAAATGAATGCATGGCAAAGGTGCAACTTTTCGTGACCTGTTTGGTCGACACGTTCTATCCAGAGGTAGGCGAAGCGGTCGTTGCGATTCTTTCTCGGCTGGGCGTGACCGTAGAATTTCCGCCGGCACAGACCTGCTGTGGCCAACCGGCCTTCAATGCCGGCCTGTGGCACGAAGCGCGTCGGATGGCAGCACAGCTGATCCGGGCGTTTGAATCGCCCCCGACTGCAGAGGGGTGGAATGTGGTCTCTCCATCGGGATCGTGCGTTCATATGATTCGGCACAACTATCTGGAGTTGTTCAAGGACGACCCGGTCTGGCTGCCGCGTGCCCAAGCGCTCGCCGCCCGAACGTATGAATTCGGTGAATACTTGGTGAACAAGTTGCACGTTCTCGAGCTGGGCGCTTGCTGGGAGGGAAGATTGACGTATCATCCCTCCTGCCACTTGCTGCGCGGCTTGGGGAGCGATGGCGCAGCCCGAGCGCTCTTGGCGGCTATAAAGGGAGCACAGGTTGTCGAGTTGCCGTACGCTGAGGAGTGCTGTGGTTTTGGCGGCATCTTTTCGGTGGTGCATCCGGAGCTGTCGCGAGAGATGTTGGTGCGCAAGATCGAGAACGTGGAAGCCAGTGGTGCAGCTACGTTGGTGGTGTCGGATGCCGGCTGTCTGATGCACATTGCCGGTGGTCTGAGGCGTCAGGGGAAGAAGCCGCGCGTGGTACACCTGGCGCAGGTGTTGAATAACGTGAAAAGGGATTGAGATGGGCGCCCTGTCTCAAGCAGAATACCTCCCCCGATCCGCTATGTCCATCCATGCTCATCCGGACGATCAGGAATTTACCGTGGCCGGCACATTGGCCAAATGGGCCCGGGCCGGCTGCCAGATCGTTTCGGTCATCATCACCAGCGGCGATGCCGGCTCCAACCATCCCGAACACGATGAAACCTACAAACCCATCCTGGCGCGGTTGCGGGAGCGCGAACAGCGGGCGGCTAACCGTGTGCTCGGCATTCAAGAGACGATCTTTCTCGGCTATCCGGATGGAGAATTGGAACCCAGCATAGCCCTGCGCAAAGATTTGACCCGTCTGATCCGCAAATACAAACCGGAGGTTGTGGTGATCGGCGATCCCCAAGCGGTGTTCTATGGTAGCGGTTACATCAATCATCCCGATCACCGTGCGGCGGCTCAAGCCGCCCTCTATGCGGTGTTTCCCTCGGCCGAGACGCGGCTGATCTTCCCCGATCTTCTCAAAGAAGGATACGAACCCCATCGCGTGCGACGCGTCTACATTCACGGGGTGGAAAAGCCCGACGCCTGGGTGGATATTAGCGATACCATTGCCATCAAAATCAAAGCGCTGCGTAAGCACAAGAGCCAGCTAGAAGGATGGAACCCTGCCAAGCTGATCCGTGAATGGGCGATGGCGCAGGGCCGAGAGAAGGGGCTGCGCTACGCTGAGGCGTTCAAGGTCATGTATCCCAACGAAGAGCAGCCGGAAAACAGATCGTCCCAAAGCCGCTCAAAAGAGCAGCAATCCTGCACCGATCGTTGCCAGGGGGACAGTGAGGTTGTCCACATCTGGAAAGGGGAGCGACTCGACCGCCGTGGCCAGCAAGGAAAGCAACGCCAAAGGCAAGAGGTAACGCTCGAACGGTTGTGGGAAGACGTCACCCCAGACATACACCCACACGACGAACGCCGCCAGAGCGAAGCCGCCTAGGAACACACCGAGCGATCCCGCCCAAGACTTCCTATGGCTCCAGGGCAAACGTGGCGATGCCATGCGCCGGCCGATCACATCGGCGATTCCATCCCCGCCACACATCAGCATTAGGGCGATGATCCCGATCGGCGTATCGCGCCAAAACAGCAGGGTAAGCGCGACGAAGACTATCCCATAGAAGAGCGGCCCACGCAGTATCTCGCGCCGATCGCCTGTGCGCGACATGGCCTGGACGGCGGCGTCATCCTTGAGAACACCTAGGCCAATCAGAGCGAACTGTACGGTAATCAGGAAGGGAATGGCCGCCGCCCACCAGCGCGCCGCAGGCGTCTCGCAGAACAGAAACCAACACAAGACGAAGATCGGACCTGTGGCAATGTGGATGATCTTGCGACTGAGTTGGCTTTCGATCCAGCCACGATGAGCGGCAAAATCCATCGTTCGCAGCCAGATCAGGCTGATCAAGAGCGTTACAAGAGCAGCAATCGGTTCAGGCATAGTCTTCTCCTTTGGCAAAAGTGGACGTATAAAATAGCTGGCGTTGCTATTGTGAATGCTATAACGTTAAATTGACCGCGCTCTAGTTCAAATTGGAAGCCATACGAGAACAATGTAGTTACAACGGAGAGCATGATCAAAGCGCTGCCTTTGTTGCGTTGGATGATCAAGGGAAGGAACAGGGTATTTAGGGCAAAGGAAAGGATCGTGGTCTGATCCTAAGAGTGCAAAGATAGTCGGGGTAATTTTTTGTGTTTGTGCAGAGCCGCTAAAAGCCGACTCCGCTTCCATCAGTCAAACTGGACTGGGCTTGTTCAATAATATCCTTGAAGCAATAAGGAGAAGCCGGTAGAGTAGGCATGGGAGGGGAGCAGCGATGGAATCAGCCGCCGATTCAAGGGTCAAACGGCCTGCTTGCGGCTCTTTTAGAGACAGTTCGTACCATCCAAAGAGGCTTATTGAACAAGCCCAACTGGACTCGACATTGCTCAGACCCTATACCTGCTCACTGGACGAGGTCGAAGCCTTGGGGAGGAGATCGTTCAGGCGGGAACGCGCTAGAAACAAGGCGGCCAGCGTTTTGGCATCGGGGATTTCGCCGCGTTCGGCGCGCTGTAGGGCTTCGGCCAAAGGGATAGGTTCCACGCGTAGGAACTCATCCTCGTCCGCCTCAAGCGGATTGGGGGTGAGATTGGTGGCCAGAAAGACGATCATGAATTCACTGGAGTAGCCTGGCGCCAAGTAGAATTCGCCGATTTTTTCTAATCTTCCAGCAGCAAATCCAGTTTCTTCACGTATCTCACGGGCGGCACATACCTCAGGAGGCTCTTTGTCATCTAGGGTGCCGGCCGGCAGTTCGAGGAGGTCTTTGCCGGCGGCATGGCGATATTGATGAACGAACACAAGGTTCCCTTGGCTATCTATCGGGATGAGCACCACGGAACCGCCATGTTCGATGATGTCAAACTTGGTCTCACGACCATCAGGGGTCTTTAGCCAATCGCGACGAATAGAAAAGGCACGACCCTTGAGCAAGGTTTCCGATCGAAGGAGTTCAAAGGGCATCTGACTCTCCTTAGGGCGATGATGGAAAACGCCCAGGCGGTTGAGCCTGGGCGTAAAGCACAGCTCCCACTCTTTAGGGGATATTGAGCACTTGACCGACGCTAAGCGGTGTTTCTAGGGTGATGCCGTTTGCCTGCGCAATTTGAAGAGGGTCAACATCGCCGAACAAGCAAGCGATTCCGTAAAGGGTTTCGTTTGGTGATACAACCGTGTAGGTGGTGGGGTGAGGGCGCAGAGCGCGTTCGCCTGGGAAGGAGCCACTCTGTGGTATCTTGAGCACGGTGCCGGCCATTAGAGAATAAGCTTGGGCGCGGGTGATCCCATTTAGTGCTAGCAGTTCATTAGGGTCGACATCAAAGCGCCGAGCAAGGCAATAGGGAAATTCCCCGCGCTGGAGGGTATAGGTGGCCGGGCGGACGACCGAGGTCGTCTCCGTAGGAATCGTCGTCTGGGGAGTAGCGATCGGAGTGGAGATCGAGGGCAATGTCGGGAGAGGTGGTAACGTGGCAAAGACATCTTCCGTTGAAGTTGGGAGAATCGCCTCGGTTGGCTGTTCGATCGGCGGTTCAATCACAGGTGTCGGGGTCTCTTCTGCCTCAAGACCCGGCGCAGTTTTTGCAAGGGCTGTAGCCGTGGCAAATTCTTCGATCATCTTCATCGGATCGACCGAAGGATCGAGAGGCGCATTAAAAGCACTGGTGGGAACTGGATAGGGATCAGCCGATCGTTGGCAGGAAACAAGCAGCAGTGTAAGAACGATGGTCACCAGGCCAAATCGTTTATAGGACATGGAAACACTCCTTGCGGTTGATGATAACATAGTAGCATATCCATTCCTACAAGTCAAGTTTACCGGGCTTGTTCAATAAGTCTTTTTGGATGGTACGAACTGTCCCTAGAAGAGCCACAAGCAGGCCGTTTGACCCTTGAATCGGCGGCTGATTCCATCGCTGCTCCCCTCCCATGCCTGCTCTACCGGGCTCTCCTTTTGCGTCATGGGGTGCTTATTGAACAAGGCCACCTTTCATGCACCAACGCCATTGCCTGAAGTTGGTGCCGGTGTCGCTTTTGGTCGTGGTGTCGCTGTTGGACAAGGCTTGCAACACTTAACCCGATAACCATACTGACAGTTTGAGCTTTCGTATCCACCACATTCTCTTTCTCCTGCAGCGCAGAAATCACATCGCCAGGTACAATTACAACAGCTAGTTGCACTCACTTTATTTACTCGAGTTTAGACAAAATTGGGGTGGTTCTGCCCTTGAGCAAAACCGCCTTCTGGTAGAAACTTGGGATTGTGAACACTCCAGCTTCTACCAGAGAGAACATTAGCAGACTTATCGCATTTCGTCAAGCGGTGTATGAGCGTGTCTTTACGGCGCGACGTGACGCCCTGTTCGATGTGC
>Ga0209721_1000244_pt1 | contig 54760 bp, 41 predicted proteins | sample TshhotsprinmetaG_FD_184139 | JGI IMG/M metagenome (GOLD analysis project Ga0209721, IMG submission 184139) | Hot spring microbial communities from South Africa to study Microbial Dark Matter (Phase II) - Tshipise hot spring metaG (SPAdes)... | ecosystem: Environmental > Aquatic > Thermal springs...
GAATCATCCGGGCCAACCCCGAATCTTCCCGGCCGCAGGCTACCGAATCCGTTTGATCGAGTGAATGATTACCGGGGTTTTTGGGGTCCGCTCGAAGAGCTCGGTGTCTTGAAGCTCCACCGACGCGATCCGATCTACCACTTCCATCCCCTGGATTACTTTTCCGAAGACGCAGTAGCCGTAATCCTCCGGTGGTACGGCCGCCAAAACCCCCAGGTTACTGCCGAAGGTCGGCGGCTTATGATCGTAAATGGGGTTATCCTTCACATTGATGAAGAACTGGCAGGTGCCACTGTGCGGGTCGCCCGGTTCGCGGTACATGGCAATGGTTCCGCGAAGGTTCTTTAAGCCGTTGTGAGCCTCGTTCAGGATCGAAGCCCCTGGCTCAATCGGTCTTAGCGACCGCGTGTATCCCCCCGCCAGAATCACGGCTTTGGGGAACACTTGGTGGACGATCGTCTGGTCGTATTGACCGCGTTCCACATAGGAAAGAAAATTTTCGACCGTGATCGGAGCTCGCTGCCGGTCTAGTTCGACCGTAATGCCGCCGAAATTCGTTTCGATGACTACCACCGGGAGAGTCGCAGCGTTTTCACCCGAAGGACCGAAAGTGGATAGTGTTGGTCCGGAAAACTCGGGCAAATTCGGAGTGCCGCCGACCAGGGCCATGCCGGGCGAAGTTTGTCCCTGTGGTTGAGCAGGGGTAGTGGCGGACGCGGAAGAATTTGCCGGGGCTGCGATTGATTGGCTTGCGGCGGGAGCTTCCGAGGCGGTTTGGCCCGATCCACACCCGGTCAAGCCCACCGTGCATAGTACCGCAAGTGCTAGCAGTACTCGCACCCATACGGATTTGCGGGTGAAATTGGTCGCACGGTAATCCCCCAAACCGTCTTCTTCACCGCGCCGCCAAGCTGCACTTGTGTTCATCGGCGTTCCTCCAACGGGCGAATCCGCTTTGGTGGAGTGCCCAAAGTACCCATGGGGATGCTTTTACCCTGTTCAATGCGAATGCCTACTCGTTTTTGAATGTAGATAGTTACTTTTCAAGGACCTTAGATCCTGCGGGCGTGGATGCGACCCTTCATCGCACCGGATCTTATGCCCCATGATGGATGAAAAACGTCAGCCCTCTGGGCAAATACCGGCTGAAAATCGATGGTGAAGCTTTTAATCTCGGCTCGTAAACCCCGCGCAGAGATGCTAGCACTTTTCAAGGCGGAGCGGATGCTTACCCAAAGCTTTGCTCCAGCTTAACGTTCGTCGCCCCAGCCCGCCAAGAGCATTCCTAACGGTGGGGAGATTTAAGCTTTAAGTGGGGGGAGCGGCATCATCAAGCTCAATTTCGGCGCCGTAAAAATAACCAGACTGCCCAGTCGAATATCGGAAATGAAAAGCCAGTGACTTGGAAATGAAAAGTCTGCGAGTTGGCAACGAAAAGTTTGCGACATGGAAAAAATCACTGGCGCGGTGTTTTCACCCGAATGGTTCGGCAGATCTATGACCCGCTCAGACCACCCCTAAGAGCCGCAATACGCCGTCGTTTGCCGGCGGGAATCGATAGTCCCGCAATTGGCGGCACGGGACCCAGCAAAAGGGAGGTTTTGGCTCTGCGAAACCCCCTTGCGGTTTAGCCAGCCAAAAATCGATGGCAATCGCCGCACCGTCCGGCTGTGCCGCTTCCGCGTGGTACAGCAGTCTCTCCACACAGATTGCCACCCCGGTTTCTTCCCGACATTCACGGCTAGCGGCCTCCGCACTCTTCTCACCGGGGAGAATCTTGCCGCCGGGAAATTCCCAAAACCCTCCCCAGGGAACATGGTCCGGACGTTTGCCGATAAGTACCCGGTCACCATCGAGCACCACGGCGACGGCGATTTGCTCCATGCACGTGCCTGCGCCCTACCTGTCGAAAAAGATTTCTCGTTTCAAGATTTTCTAACTTCGAGATGTTTGATCTGTCCCGTTGCAGATCTTATGCCGTACGTTAAAGTCCGATAAAGTCCCAGCGGAAGGACCATTGAACGCCGACGCGAAGAAACGATAGCCAGCCGCATAACGATATGAAGCAGCTTAGTGCGCCGCGAATGTGAAGCGGAAACTTCCCCCATCGCCGCCAAGGCGAAAATGACTCTTTGAGAACACGGTTGTACGGGCGAGAAAACGAGGAAATCCGGTGAAAATAGAGCTTTCAATCCCCGGCAAAACGGCATCTATCCCCGATTCAGCCTTCTGACGAGGATTGTCCAATCTTGATCTGGCTCACTCGGTGGGTCGCCCAAGTGCGGTTGGCCCGGGGATTCCAAGATTCTCACGCTTCCCCGTTGAAGCGGTCCACCGGTTCGAGGATTGTACCAAAAGACCTCAAAACGATCCGATCTTTCCGGCAACTGGAGGCGGAGCGATTCCCGCCGCGGCCGATAGATTGCGTACACCTCTCCCGGCAAGGCGAAGCAGCAACTTGCCGGCTCTTTCTGACCGTCGACCCTCAGCAGCTCGTTTGCTGCCCGCATGTTTGTAAACGGCAAATGGGCTTCAAAAAAGTCGACCGCATGCCGCGTCAAATCCCAAAGATGATCGCGACTTCTCCAGTCTTCGCAGTCTAGGTCATTGTGCGGAAAGTGGTAACCGAAATACCACTCCACTCCCGCACCCCCCGCCATGAGAACGGGCCACAGATGCTTTTTGCGGATTTCGTCATGCCAAAAGTCATCTGCATCGGGCTTTACCCCGACGTCGGCCGGGCCGATTTCATCGAGGGTCACCACCCAAGGCCGTCCCCCGCGGCGAGATTCCTCCACCCACCGCCGCGTCTGCGCATACGAGTCGTTGGTTTGAAGCGAGACCCCTTCCAAGGCTGCAAACCCCAGTAAAGGCCGGTAAACCTCCTCCTGTTTGCCGGGGAAAGTGTGAATCACGATCGGATGATCATACGGATCAGCTTGGCGGATATACTCGGCGAATTCCCGCCGCTGATTATCGGTATTGGTGTTTTCTTCCCCCAGATTCCACACGACCGCTAAATGGTGCGAAAACCGCGCGATAAGCTCGCGGTAATAGAGTTTTCGCATGACACCCAACTCGCCGCCGTCGAGCCATTGATCATTTTCCGTCTCTTGGGTGACCACATGGAGCATAATCCCTAGACGATCCATGTGGCTAAAAACGATTTCCCACTGATCGAGCTTGCTGATATCGAAACGGTCGGGGACTTCCGGGCTGATCCACGGCCAAACGTCGCGGCCATCGCCCCCGACATTCATCGTCAAGAAATACACCGAGTTCACCCGTTCGGAAGCCAGGTAATTGAGGGCACCGATGATGCCGCGTCCTTTTCCGCCCCGCCACTCGGGGTCTCCGGGCCGCCAATCGCGAAGGTGAGGCTCGTAGGTATGCAACCCCCTCGGCCGGGCTTCCCCCTCTCTTGGGGGACCGTTCGCCGCCGCAAGCGAACGAGTACCATCGAAATCGACATAAGCCAGGAAATTCTCGGGGCTATCCGCCCCGGCTTTCAGAAACGGGCGACCTGATTCGGCAAATCGCAGATAATGCTCGCCGACATAGCGGAGCCTCCCCTGGGCGCGGAAATCCGGCGGAGTCTTGTCGCTCGGTCCTACGGAGAAAGTTCCCCGCAGCCCATCCCCCATACAGGGTGTGCCAAGGGATGGGTCGAACGACACGGCAAGATCCGGACCGGTACGGAACGAAACCTCGTAACTCCATTGGCCCAACTCATCGGGCGTAAATCGCACTTGCCAACATGTGCCGCCAGTGGCCCCGGTCTCTGCGGCCTTCCCATCGGCGGCAAAGAAGCCCGGTACAACGTACTCCTTCCGCTGGTGTCGGAACATGACCAAGAGGCGGTAATCGCGGAAGGGATTCGGCGTGGCTTGCTCGTCCGAGGCCGGTCCTTCGAGCGTCAGGGTGACCGTATGCCACTTCTTGAGTTCGCCTGTGATCCAGACCTTGGGATTCGCAGGCGAAGACCCGGGAGGCGGCTCCCCGGCGAAAGCCCCCGAACCCGCCAAACTAAATCCCCAAACCATGATGACTAGCAAGGCTGCTCGGAAACAGAAAGCTTTTACGCAAGCCGAGCCGTTGCGGGCCCGAAAATCACCAACTATCACGGCATGCCTTCGCGGGTGGAGGGATCTTCGACGGCAGAACATCGAAACATTACTCCTAAGTTTTTCTTACGAGGATTTTCTGCGTCGTCTTTTTCTTCGCAACACTTCGTTTTTTCTTTCCGGCCCGTCTTTATCCGCGCTCAGGTATCTGGTCAACCCCGGCGGGTCTATCCTGCCGGGATAGACTCGGCCCCACGATTTTTTCCCCGGCCTGCTCCCTTTGCGGATTGGAGCAGGTAATATCCCAAACCCATCAATCCAAGAATATACCCAATCCCTCCCAAGATGTCCTGAAATCGAATGTCGGTCTGAAAGCGGTTCAAATCTTCGCGCAGTTGAATGATTTGCCGCCGAAGCGCCGCCAATTCGCTGCGGAGCTCGGCCAAGTCGGTGGGCTTTGCCGTGACCGTACCCGTATCGGTTATGCCAGCTTTTGACTCGGGATGGGGTACACCGCGGGCCGCACCATGGGAAGTTCTGCCATTGGCGGCGATGGACTCGGTTTCTTTGGCTTTCCAATCGATGCCGGAACCGTTAGCGGGCATTTGTGCCCCAGAGATTTCCGGCGAAGCCGCTTGAGGGTTTGAAGCTGCCGAAAAAGTCTCTGCGGACGGTGTGCCGGCAGATAAAGCCTGCGAAGATTCCGCGGGCGATGGCGAATCGGATGCAGCCCCCAGCGGGGGGAGCTCATCCGCGGAAACCACGAATTCCGCCACGTGGAGGTCGCCGGCGTCGGCCACCAGTCGATGATCACACCGAGCCACCACCTTTAGACGGAATTGCCCCGAGGAATCGCTCACCGTTTGGCTGAGGGTCTGTCCTTGTGGTCCGAAGGCCGTGACTTTCGCGGAAGCTGCCGGCGTGCCATCGCGGAAGAAAACCTCGCCACAAATCTCATCGCCTTCCACATAGGCGAATATCCGCAACTGATGGGCCGAAGCGGCCTCCCCTCCCAGTAAAAACCCTATTATCGCGAAAACCCACAGCCCGGAAAGATGTGCCTTCCACATGCCCGTACGACTCTCTCTTTACCCGGAGGACCAAAGCTCACCCTGTGAGCAAAACGTGCTCTGCGGCCATTCACCAGTATTGTGCTCAATGTGCTCAGTATCTTGTCGGTATCGTGGGGTTCAAGGCATAACCCATACGGCGGGAAAGGATTCTCCGGGGGCAGGAAGCTTGATCGTTTTTTGGGAATGCCTCGGGCAATCGTAATGGCCAAACGGAAATTTCAATTTTTTAAGGAAGCGCGCTCTTTCACCTTAAAGATTTTGTTGAGGTTCCGTCGAGCATCAGTTTCTGTTGAGCGTTAGCAATCAGAGCGAAACTTCAGCCTTCGAGGGGCTTTGCGCTCCTTCACGGTGCCGAGGCCGGCATTTCCGCCTCCGCCGGCCGAATCATGTCGGAATGCCCGAGTAACTCCGGCTTTACCTGTCGCAAAAAGACCAGGGCACTTCCCGTGACCACTCCCTCCACGATTGACAGGATGCCGCTTGTGCCCAGGTGCAAGAACGCCATGGGCCGAAGTCCGGGAGCGCTAAAAATCAAAGCGGCCGCCAAAATCATCGCGCTTAAGACGATGGCCGCAGCCCCGACCACCAAACCGAGGACAAAGATCCACAGCAAATTTTTTGTCCCCAGGGCAGACCGAAACAACGCACAACAAATGAGGGCGGGCGCCGCCATCGTGAAGGTGTTAATCCCTAGGGTGGTCAGCCCACCATAGCCGAAAAAGATCGCCTGGAGAAGCAAGCCCACCAAAATAGCCGGCAAAGCTGCCCATCCCAGCAGCAGGCCTATCAACCCGTTGAGCACCAGATGCACATGCGCGGGTCCCACCGGCACGTGGATCAATGTCGCCACAAAAAAAGCGGCACTCAGGAGCGCTACCCTCGGCACCTCCTCCGGCTCCATCCGCCAAAGGGCGTACGCCGTGGCCGCTCCGCTCAGGAGGGTTCCGCCCACGAGAATCGCGATTCCCTCGGGGGTATTGGAAAGAGCACCTTCCGTGATGTGCATGGGCTACTCCGCGTGATCTGTGCTGGGTACACAACCGACTAAACTTCTGTACCTCGTCGACCCCTTAGGATCCATGTCGCCGATGCTGCCAGTGCGGTGCTTTGGAGGGATCCATCTTTCTTAATGAATCAAGCGTATTGAACCAATCTTTCTCAACGAAGCAATTTTAATCGGCTGATTCAACTTTTTCGGCTCGGCGCGGACGCAGCATTTGCGAGGCAGCTTCCGGGTTTCGCGTCTTAAAACAATTCGTCTTCCAGGAAATTCTCGTACCAGAAAAATGCGCCGCAAAACCGCGCCGACAAGTCCCCCTCGTCGAGAAACGTTCCATGCTTTTTTCCGCTGCGACGTCACGAGGATTAGCCCCTAGTCGGCTTCCGATCGACTCAGGGGGCAGGATGCTGCCGATTCCTCCCTTTCCTCCCTCGGTGCCGCTATCGCCGGCAAACCGGTGGTACCGCATTCAAGGCCTCCGAAACTCAAAACGACGCAGTCGGCTTGCCCTCAACTCAGGCGCAGCGGCTTCCGACCAACTTGCGGACAAAAGCATTCGATGAACTCCGCCCTCCGCCGTAGGTGCCAGGTGGCAGAGACCCAGGGGGGGAAACATTTCATTTCATGTCCGCCGTTTGGATCCAAATCACACCACCCAATTCCAAATCGGCTTCCTGCCCATCAGGTCCCGGCCGTTTTCCGCCATCTACCAAAGCGGCAAACCCCCACCAACCTGCCCGGGGCATGCTGTAGCAGAAAACCCCTTGACTATCCGTCTTCACAACCTGCGTGACAAAGGCCTCGTTCGGAACATGAACTTGACGATCCTGATTCCAATACTCCACCTCCACCGTGGCCCCGGGCACCGGCCGTCCCTCGTGCAACACTAAACCCCGAAACACATTCCCGGTCCAAATCCCGTAAGGGCGGACTAAGGGGACGATTTCCACCGGCAAACCGACGGGTTGATCCCAGCCCACCTCCGCTCCCAGGAAGTTCACTACCACCTTGGTGTACTGGAGGATCCAGGTGCGTTCGGCCGGCTCCCAGTAAGGCTCCGGCTCGATATAAAAGACATGATCGCCGGGCCGGAGGAGCCGCGCTTCGGCCCGATAGGCACGCTGCCCTTCCACGGTCCACGGTCTCAGGCTGCCGGTAAGATCAATCTTCTGGTCCCCCAGTTGGCACCCAAAACGCACGGGTTGACCCATCGGCATCACGGGGCCCTGCTCCATGGGATGGGTAAAGAGGATGCGGAATTCAATGTTCCGCTCAACCGGCGCTAGGGCCACATCCCGGGACGGTAAAAGGACCAAAAAATGCGCTGCCGCTTGGGACTGTAGTACGAGAAAAAAGCTTGCCCAAATAAGCCCAAACCGAAGCGAAGTTACCATGGCTGCTTACCCTGCGAGAGATCGACCTTAATCGAGCCGTCTGAAAATTCCCCGCATCGAGCATGCTTTCGAGTGCGGTAGTATTACCAACGTCATAATTGTAATACTAAACGCTCAAAATACAAGGGCAGGGGGGACCTTCAGGAGAGGCGTGCAGCAGGGGGTATTGCCGACAAAGGAAATCCGAAGATCGCCTTCAGTGCTCACTCCAAATAACGCATCCTTCGCCTCGATTTAATAACGGATCTTTCTGCCGATTCAGCGACGAGTTTTTCCCCCAAGGGACGGATTTTTTCCCCCGAGTGACGGATTTTTCGCCCCGAAAAAATGGGAAAAAAATGGGGGGATGTGCCGCGATAAGCTCGGCTCCGAAATCGAAGATTCCTCAGCTCTGCGACCCGACCGACTTTCGCTCCCCGCGCGGCCGCAGCCTAGGACTTGCTTGGTCCGCCGAAGAGTCGTCGCCACCAGGGAGTCTTTGCCTTGACCAACTCTTTCTCGGTCGCAGCGAGTTTTGCAGCCAACTCATCGGCACGCTGCCGATACTGTTCGGCGATAGCCTGTTTTTCATGGACTTCCGTTTGCAACGCCTCCAACCTGCTGACGCAATTGTTCCAAATCCCCGGTCAGCTTCTGCAATTGAGCCGAAAGCTCCCGGTTCCGTGCAGATAGATCCTCTTTTTCCTTAACCAGATCTCGGAGCTGCCGCTGACTTTGCTCTAGGCGGTGACGCAGTTCCGCTACTTGGATCTCCGTTTTCTCTCTGAGAGCGATTGCCTCCTCTTTTCCCTTCATCAATTGCGCGGCCGTCACTTGCTCCTTGATGAGGAAGTAATTCGGGTCTACCAACCACTCGTTCAACGCGGCCATCGCTGCCGCGAGCTGACCTTCCGTTTCAGCCGTGGTTTTGACGAAAAACTTAACGGTGTAGCTTCCTTTGGAAAATTGCCCCTTTAATTCACCCCCTTTAAGAAAGAAGCGAGTCTTTTCGGGGAGATCCGGGTTGAAATAATCTGTGCAGCATTGGACCACAAAGGGCACCTCATCCGTAATGCGCCTCAAGAATTGCTCAACCTCGGGATGTTCGCCCGGCCAACCTGCCTTCTCCAAGCGTGGCTCCAGCTTTTTTGACGCCGGCGGTGGCAAAAGGTGGTCTTTGAGGCTCCGGAACCGATCGGTAAACGTCTCATGAAAGATCTGGCCGGTAGGCGAAAGCTCAAGATAGTCCTCGCCGTCGATCTGTACCCGCTCTACCAGGCTCTCATAACGCTCGTCCCATTCGTCTTTATACCGGCTGGCCGGCACGGGATCGGCATCCAAAAGATTCATGAGCATCCCGCTTGCCCGCATCCAAAGTTCGAAATCTAATGCCACCGGCAAGGGGGGAAATGATATGACCTCGCTAAATTGCTCGTGCTTGTAATAAATCGTCACCCCTAATGCCTGACCGAGCACAACCCCCACCGCGATTTGGGCCTTGTATCCCCCGGTGGCGTTAATCGCACAAGCTGCTGGCGAATGGTTGCGGATAATCCTCGAAATCTCTTTAACCAGTTGCCGCAATCCCTTCGTCCGAAACCGTCGCGGGTCATCGTCCTGCAAATCTTTCACTTCGATCGCTTTGACAGGCTCATGACCCAGTGAGCGATAGTATTCGCAGAGAACCTCGACAACCTGCCGACCTTGCTCGGTTTCGGAGTGCATAAAATAAAGGCCGCACTTTGGTTGCGCATACTTTCTCTCGATCAAGCTGGCAATCGAGTTGATTTCCGCCCCACACAATCGATCATGAGGGCCGAAACTCCGTAGCTCTTTCGCCACACCGCGCCAATCCTGCCGGACGTAAGCCTCGGCCAACGGCCGGTGTGCCTCGGGGAGAGAGCCGTCTGTTATTTCTCCTTGAGATTCTCAAGATTGGGCCGGAAAAGACTCGTGCCCACCGTCGCGATCAGGATTGAATGCCTGGTCATTGCCCACCCCCTTTGCCAACAAACGGCCGTCGAAGTCGAGGAGTCCTCTACGGCTAATGGAATCCTTGACGACTCTTAAAAGACCCAAAAAAGGGGAAATCCCAAACGGCTAAAAACGGGAATATGTACAAGAATATATCGGCTTAACAGCGGAATTCCAGAGCCACTTCTCATCTTAGCTCTGGAAAAGTGCGTGTCAGCTTTAGAAAAGTGCGTGCCGCCCTACCGCGGCCGAACTCGTGTAGGCAAGCAAGCGAGGTTCCCGGTGTCAAGGGCGGTGGCTCCATGAAAAGCAGCGAGCGCGAGCGGCCCATGAAGAGCTTCAAGGGTCATGACCCCATCGGGAGTGTCAAGGGCGATGACCCCATCAAGAATGTCAAGGGCGGCAGCCCGTTACAAGGGCGATCGCTTCATTAAAAGGGTGATAACCCATTGAAAGGGCAATCGCCCATTACAAATCATTCAGGCAGGCACCGGATCAAGCTCATGAGGGCAAAAGCCGTGCCATACTGCTGGTGATAGTCGTAGAGGGGATAGTCCCACCAAGAGCCGTCCCGCTCCTGGAGCCGAATCAAAATCCCGGCAAGCTGCTTCTGATATCGGGGGCGTTTTTCCGCCGGCAGAAGCTCGATACATCGGGCCGCATAATAATGCCCGTAGTAGAAAAAGTAACCCGCCACCGCAAACCACGATTCGTGGGGAATGGGCCGCTTTCGCCCCATATCGAGCCATCCGTTGCGGAGGACAAGCCGCGTGAGCCAGTCTTCGAGCACTTGATCGGTCACCGCCGAATCTCCCCAAATCCTCAGGGCGAAGTTACATGCTTGGGACCTCCCTAAGCTTCCCCCGGGGCGATTGATCAGTGCCATGGGATAGAAGCGGAAGGATTCGCTATAGTAGTAGCTGAAATCGGGCTTTCGCTGCCGATGAATGGAAGCAATCGCACGATCGACCAACTGCCGAGGTACCTCGATGCCGGCTGCTTGCGCTTCGTGCAGGGCCACCAGCGCCGTCGCCGCCACAAAGCAGTTGGAATTGCCCGCCGGATGCTGAGTGCCGATGCGAAAATCGTAATAGCACCAGCCACCGTCGGCCGCTTCATAACGCCTGAGGAGATCCACTTGCTGGGTCAAAAGTTCCCGTAACTGCTCTACCCGTTCCGGTTCGCCTTTACGCAACTCCAAAAGTCGCACCAAGGCTTGAATCGCGAAGGCATGACCCCACACGTTGTAAATAGCATCCGGGGTGGCTCGACGAACCTCCGGGAGTTCTTTCTCGAACCACTCTTCTGCCCGCCGGATTGCTTGGAGTACTTCCGCCGACCGATCCTTCGATTCCACCAAAGCCGCCACGCACAAGCCGGTCACAGCCGCCCGAAAACCGTGATGGGCACCCGGCACCGGTGCGTAGATATTGAGCCCTTTCGTGTTGCGTGCGGAACCCCAGGAACCGTTCGGATTCTGCCGCGCTAAAAGAAAAGCCACGCCGCGAGTAATCGATTGGTGAATGGCTTCCGGAGAAGCCTCCGGCAAAAGGGCCCATGCCCCCGCTGGTTTTGCCTCCCCACTTTCAAGCTCTCCGCCAATCGCCGTCACCCCAAACGTCGTTGCGCCGCTTCCCGAAAGGCTGGCTCTAAATTCGCCAAGGTTGCCTCTAACTTCGTCGCCTAAGGCGTTCGATTCACGCCCCGAAGAAATGAATGCGCTTGCCGAAATACTCCGCCCGCTGATCGCCGCATTTGATTTGCTTTCGGAAATATTTGCTTCACTATTTACCTCGGTTTCACTATTTGCCTCGCTGTCTACCATGGGGATGTGCCCACCGCGATCACTTCCTATCGCCAGAAGCCTTGGGGGCGGCTCCAGCGGGGACTGCTGCGCCGCTAACATGAGCCGATGGGTTGTGGCGGATAGCCGCCCACGATAGCCTTCGATTGAATAGCCTTCGGTTGATTTCCCGCGGATATCCTGCGACTCAGCGCCGGCTGACTCCTGCTCTGCACCCCACGTATAACACGTGCAAACAAAAAGATAGCACGCGCAAACACAAGGGGATGCTCCGCAAGCCAAAAGCAAAATCAGGCACCTAAGAAAACTCCCCGCCACCAATGGCCGCCCAATCGATGGGAAACTGGTGATCACCGCTTGCGTGCTCCGCCTAAATCTCAATGTGGCAAACCCGGGCCGCAATTCACGGGCACTCGAGCGCCCATAGGCCGGTTGCTTTTTGTTGAAAAAACCAACTTCGTGTTGAAGGAAACAATCTTCCCCTTTTCCCTCGCTATTTGTTTGCTGGGAATTTACTTCCTTGCCGATTTTTTACTCGGAACTTCTTTTCTCGCAACTTAACCAGCTTTTTCAGCACTTTGTCGTCGCAGCGCTTTTTTTAAGCCCGTTTATCCTTCGCGTTCGATTTCCGGCGGATACGCCGTGCGTTCGCTGGTTTCGGACATTTGGTTAATTGGAATTTCGCGGATAATTTTTCAGGATGCGATCCCCAGCTACCAATCCATCGAGGATCTCCACGCGATCCTGTGCTTTCTCGCCCACGGTCACCGGCTGCCGAACCGGCCGGCCCGATTCATCCAACCGCATGACGTACTGTTTGGTCGGATCCAATTCATCCGTGCCAATGGCCGAGCTGGGGACGACCAATGTCCGCTGCTTCAGATACGGCACAAACTGCACCTGACACGATACCCCCGGCACAACTCCCAGCGCAGTTTCCGGGATTTCCAGCTCAAGAATCCCTACGAAATTTCCCTCGCTAATGGGGACCGAACTCATTTCAACAAGCTTCGCCTTCAAGGGCGTTTTCGGCAAGCTGGCGACCTCCACCGTGGCTTCGGCCCCCGTGCTGAAGCGATACACCTGCTGCTCGGGAATATTGACCCAAATTCGAAGCGGACGTGGCTTCACCACCGTCATGATCACCTCGTTTGGGGTGATCGTCCCACCGGGTCGCAGCCGATCGCTCACCGTGCCCAGACCGGTCCAATTCCCGCGGACCAATCGGCCGTAATAAACCACCCCATCCATCGGGGAAGTGACGACCATCGCTGCCCGGTCCGCTTCTAACTGCTTTAGCCGCCGGGTTTCGCGCTCCAGGGATGAACGCGTTTGCGCCAGCTCGATCTTGGCTTGCGTCCGTTCGATCGGTAGGGTGGCTTTGTTATAAGCGTACTCGGCTGTCGAACGCTTGTGCTGATCGCTGAGCGATTCTTGGAGCCGCGGGATGCGGAATTTCGTGCTGTATTCATACTGCATCTTGGAGCGTTCCAAAAAGAACTCCGCATCCGCCACAGCATTCCGCTGACGCCGGAGGATGATTTCTTCGGTTTCCTCCGTCAGTTCATCAGCCTGATACATTTTTTCGAGCTGCCGCAGCTCTTCCAACTCGTATTCCAAATCCCATTGCGCACGCTTGAGATCCCGTTCGGAGGATTTTTCCATCCACGGTCGTTCCACTTTGAGGAATCGGTCATAATCCTCATCGATGATCCGTTTGCTCCGCTCGGCCTGCGCCAACTCAAGCGGCGTGGTGACTTCCAGGAGTTTCAACCGCTCTTCAGCCCGTTTCAAACCAAGCGTGGCCAGCTCGACTCTTGCCTTTTGATCCTCAATGGCCTCGTCGATGCGATCCAATTCTAACTGCAAAAGGGTATCCCCCTTATGAACTTGCGCTCCATGCTCCACGGCGCGGACGACCTTCAACGTAGTCCAGGCCTCCGGCCGCAAGACGATTTCCGCGGATTCCTTGGCGTCGAATTTGCCCGGTAGCTTCACTTCCACCTTCAGCAAGGCAGTTCGCACGGTGTATAGCTCGGATTCGGGAACCGTCGGCCGAGGCGGTTGAGGCGGTGTCGGTTTTTCCGCCACCGGAGGGGGACTGGCCGCAGGTTGAGCCGGGGGTTGCTGCGGTGGCGGCGGAGCACTCTCCTGCGGAGCTTGGGCAGCCGGGGCCGCCGGTTGCTCCGCCGGTTTCGCTGCCTCAGACGCCGCCGGTTTCTGCTCTTGAGGAGTCTCTTGCTGAGTCGATTCTTCTGACGAACTCTCCGGTCCGGAGGTCTCCGATTCAATAGCTTCCTCGGTTTGCCCGGCTTCGTTCTCTTTGTTGGCGTCCTCGGGGTTGCCGGCCTCCTTGGTCTCCACGTTCAGCCTTACGCTTACCACCATCTCCAATGATGGTCCCAGGCCCCCCACTGCGGCGGTAGCTCCCGCGGGACTTTCCAGCACGCTGGCAACCGCGGCAACGGGAACCGCGGCAACTTCCTGGCACCCAAACGCAGGGCTGAATCCTTCCTCCAAACTTGCCGACCAACTTGCAGAATGGTCCCGGCTGGCGACATCCCCCGGTTCGGTGTCCCCCGATGCCAATCCGCAAGACCCTGCGATCCCCACAACCCAAGCGATAACCGGTACGATCACCGACGACAACATTCGTTTACTCATGAAGCCTTCTCCCCAAAGCCAGCATCAATATCGCCCCGACGAAATCTGTGTGCCTCTAGTCGCGCACCACCGGCTCATTCGTTACCCGACGAATCCTCCGCGTCTCGCGTTACCCGACTTTGTGCATTATAGTTATCCACAAGCCAATCTTCCAAAGGTTTCCGCCAGCTGCCCGCCGAGTTTCTCCCCAAAATCCGAAAGCCTTCATAAAACCCCAAAGCCCCTCATGAAATGCGCAATCCTCGCCCCGGTGCGAAAAACGTCGTGCGAGCAGAACCGCTCAATGTGCCAATAAACCCGAGAAGCCCTTCCCCATCGAAGCTATCCCCATTTTCAAAACGGAGCCCTCTTGCGCCTAAGTAACGGCGTAAGCAGAATCCTCCAGACGCCTGGGACAGCCTTGCCCCATGCTGGCCCCCTGCTTGCCCCGAACAATTTTCGCAAACTCCGGCCTACGTACCGCTTTCTGCCCGATCATTCAGCGGAGAAGTTGCGAAGAAGGTAATCCGGGCGAGTGCCCCGCACCTCGTCATCCTCGTTGTTTCCGAAATTTGGTGTGCGAACTCGCATCTAACCCACCGGTATTTAAAGCCCCACCAGACACCCCGCAAAAAAAGAACTACCGTGCGAGCGGTTCGCCCCGCATTCACGAACTATTCCCGGGTCAAAGCTCGCCACCGCATTGTGGGGACGGAATTAAATGGGTGTGGTGAGAACAGATTTGTATTTTCTCGCCACCGCATTGTGGGGACGGAATTCTGCTCGCTTCCGTCGGCTTGTGCGTCCTAAGAGTGGCCCGGCTCATCCGGACCAAAAGACGACACCGTGTCCCGAAAACGCTGCCCCACACCCGTGCGGCATCACTGGATCCCCCTTGAGTGGGGAGGGTTCTTGATCGGGTCGGCGGCAAGCTGCTCCTCCACCCTCGCTGGACCCTTGTCCGCCGCAAGGGGCTCTGAGCGGCGGCGGCCGCACCATGCCTGAACTAAACTAAGAAAGATCGCCAAAGCCAGGCACGGCAAAACAAATGTCGCTGCAACAAACGAAAAGCTTCGATCCCAATTCGGCAGCCATGCTGCCAGGTACAGGTGCCCCGCATAAAGGGTATACAAAACGAGAAGCAAAACCCCTTCCCATCGATCAACGCGGTTTTGCGTCCAAAGAAGCGGTAAGCACACCATCGCCGCCCCGAACATCACCGGCAGGTCGAGATTCACAATCTCCGGACTAACCGGCAGTGGTCTGCCGGCGAGAAGCGTCGCCGGTCCCAAGACCGCCAGCAAATTCAAGATGTTACTTCCGACGACGTTGCCCACCGCGATGTCGCTGCGGCCGCGGGCCCCCGCTACCAGGGTCGTGGCCAACTCCGGCAGGCTGGTTCCGCCGGCAACCAAAGTCAAGCCAATCACCGCCTCCGAAACGCCGAGTGTCCGGGCCAGCCCTACGCCGCCTTTCACCAACCAATCGGCTCCCCAAACCAAAAGGATAATGCCCAATAAACAGGCGAGGCTTTGCCGCAACACATTCCGCCACTGCCACTGGGGACATGACCCGGTTAGCTCGACGAGTGCGGCCTGAAATTCGCGCCGCTCCTTGTTGGCCTGTTGAACCGTCCATAGCGTATAGAGCACAAGGAGGGCCACTAATAACCCCCCGTGCCAGACCAAGAAACTGCCGCCAAGTGCAAGAAGCCATGTCAGGCCGCATAAGGCGATCATGATCGGTACCTCGGCACGCACCAATCGCGCCGAAATCTCCAACGGCCGAAGTACCGCCGTAATTCCCAGAATCACTAGCACGTTGAAAATACAGCTGCCCACGACGTTGCCGATTCCAAGGTCTACCGTCGACCCGAGTGCAGCGCGGAGGGTGACGGCTAATTCCGGCGCGCTAGTGCCAAGGGCCACCACCGTCAGTCCCACCACCAATGGAGAAATGGAACAGGCGGTAGCCAACCCGCAGGCTCCCGCCACCAAATTGCGGCCGCCCAAAAAAAGAATGACAAGGCCAAGAATCGTCTGCGCAGCGATCCAGAGAGTCTCCATGCTAAACCTTCGCAGCGTTAAGTCGACCCGTTAAAGTTGACTTCATAAGTCTGACCACTGACCCGGTGACCAACAACCAAGCCTAAATTCGGAGGCTGTATTGGGATCAACCCGTTTGTCGAGCGTCCATCAAACTAGGGCGTCCATCAAATTAGGGCGTCCATGAAAGCCCTTGCTGCCTGAACCCACCTTCGACCTCCCTACGCGGTACGAAGATAAAGCCGAAAGCAATCGGAGCGGCCCGTGATCTTCTTTTCCCCTTTGCGGCTTTCCTTTGCCGCACGCAAGCCCCGCAATCCACCGCGCTTTTCGCTCAATTGGGAGCCCAATGGCAAGACTTGGCGAAGCTGATAACCGGCAGATGCCACTTACCCGCTTCCACGGGACCCGCGTATTATATCCGGCCCCTTTTTGCCGATGGAGTCGGCCGACCGAAGATTTGCGCCCCAACGAAATTGGAAAAAATTTCGCGGATGAGAGGCGTTCCCTACAAAGTTTCGCAAACAAGCACGCAGTGAGGCCGCCTTCCGTGCTCCGATAGGCCAAAGAGCAGATGAGCCACAAATTGCTGCCAACTTAAGCTGCGGTAATGCTGTAAGGGGGCCTTTGGGGTCGACTGAGCATCGCGTTGGCCTCTTCATCGCCCACGAACCGCTCCGCCGCCGGGTCCCACTGTAGCTTTCTTCCCAGCCGCATCGAGATATTGGCCAGATGACAAGTGAGCGCACTTTGGTGCTGGTTCCAAACGTCGGAAATAGGCCGACGTCGCGCCTTGACACAATCGAAAAAGTTGCCCATGTGATTCGTGATTGCCTCGAGTTTGCCGGCTCGTTCCGGACGGGACAAATTGTCAAAGTCATAAAGGCGGAAGGCTTCTCGGGGGAGCGGGACATCGGCCAACGCCTCGACCGGCTTACCGGCGATTGTCCCACGGTTGACAAAAATCTGCCCTTCACTCCCGATAAACATGATCCCGTTTCGGCCCGTGTCGTGCACCGTCATCTCCACGCCGTTGGCGAAGCGATACCAAGCCGAAAAATCTACCGGCACGTTGAAGCCGTTAGGGATATTCGAAAATTTGGCTTTTCCTTCCACCTCCACCGGAAACGAGTCGATGGCCCACTGGGCAATATCCAGGTGATGAGCTCCCCAATCGGTCATTTGCCCGCCGGCATATTCGAACCACCAACGGAACGTGTAATGGCACCTTTCTTCTACGTAGGGAACCAGGGGTGCTTGACCCAGCCAAAGATCCCAGTTCAAGTGCCCCGGCACCGGCCGCTCCGGAAACGGCCCCCCGGTGGCGTTCTTGCCCAGGACAACTTCTACCCGCTGAAGCTTACCGATTCGTCCCTGGCGGACCATCTCGCAGGCCAAGCGGAACCGCGAGTCGCTCCGTTGCCAAGAACCCACTTGCACAACCCGACCGGTCTGCTCCACCACTCGGCAAATGGCTTGACCTTCCGCGACCGTCAGCGTCAGCGGCTTTTCCACGTACACGTCCTTGCCCGCCAAGCACGCATCGATCACCATCTTCGCATGCCAATGATCCGGGGTGCCGATGGTCACCACATCGACGTCTTTGCGATCCAAGAGGGCCCGATAATCCTCGTAAATGGCCGGTGTGCTTCCGAAGCTAGCACGCGCTTGCTCCCGCACATGGCGATCTACATCGCAAATAGCCACCACATCTGCGTAGGCCAGAGCTTGAACGGCGATGACCGTCCCTTGATACCGCATTCCCACCGCCCCAATGCGGAAACGATCGTTGGCCGATCGCGGCAGCGACCGGGCCTCCAAATCGGCGCTCGGAAAATACGGGACAGAATGTGCCAAGCCGACTGCTGCACTTGCGGCTAAGAGCTCGCGGCGGGTCAGTCGGCCTCCATCCGCTCCAGCCCTAATGCCGATTTTGCGCGAGGCACTTTCAGAACGTTTTCTTCGGCAGTTCCCCATGAGTGACTCCCCGGCGAAATCCCGGCTGAAAGGGCGATATTTGGGAGGGTCAAGATTGTGAAATTTTTAGGAGAACGATGTTTTTCGGTTTTTCAATACCTGGGAGGACGATCGTTTTTAAAAAGCTGAAACTTTTATCCAGCTAGAATTCCCGGCAAACTGTAGCGAGCAAAAACTCCCGGCAAACCTTAGCAAGTTGTAACTCTCGTCAGAGTAAGTCGAGTATGATGGTAACCTCTTGGGGGATCGTACGGCCTCAAAGGATGGCGATCTCCCAGGGACGGCGACAGTCGGCAAGTCAGCAAAGCGGCACCACCCAATAAGAGGCCAAACTCCAACGAAACGACAATCGTAAGCCCTCAAAACTTCGATTCCCTAAGTCCTCCCGTTTCCCCGCGGATTGCTTCTGCTACCCAAGTGAAATCGATCTTTGGTGGGAGGGCTTCCGTCCGCGCGCGGATTGCTGATTTTTGGCGGTACGGTTCGCCCTGAACGAAGTCGCCGAAAAATCCCAGTATAGTTTCTTTTTGCCCCACAATAATCCCGCGGGCCACCCCACACAAGCGGTAAAGCCCCGACGGCCCCAACTGCCCTTTTTCCGATTCAATGGTTTCTTTCAGTGTTGGTTGCTCTTTTCAGCCCGACCTCGGTTTTGCCCGCTGATGATTTAATATTTTCGAGACACGATTTCCTAATTTCCCTATTTGCAGCTCGGTTGGTTCTTTCCGCTTTTCGACTCGATTGCCCCTTCCAAATGCCGAAGCGACTGCTGATCTTTTCTTCGCATGCATTTTCTTCGACTGTTCGAATGTATGAGAGTCCATGCAAACCAGCATGGGCAAGTGGTTAATTGAGACGATTCCCGCGGACCTCGCCTTCACGCCATTGCATCGGACAAAGCCAGCATGTGCAACTCGGTAACTGACATGATTCCGACCGTTAGGCGGATACTCAAGACTTCCCGCAGAACACAAGTGAATTCGCGAAGCGAGCACCGTTGTTTGCCCCCTCATCACGTTCGCCCGCCTCTCGGATCTCGGGCACCTGTAGTAGCTCGGGGGTAAGCCGAATCACTTGAAGCTCGCGTCGCACGCTATCATTCTTGAGACCGCATCCTCAACCCTCCGGACGACCCAGTTCCCGAAGAAGCTCGAGGGAGAAAATACCCGTATCATGCCCATCGCTGAAGGTGATCTGATAAGCATAGTTGCCCACCGGGCGCATGCCGCGGATAGTAATCTGCGGAGCCCCCGGAGCTTGTGCCGGACTGTAGCCTGCCGGCGCGAGATTTGCTTCGCCCTGACCCCCCGGCTCCGCAGCGGAGATTTCATGTTGCGCCCGACATGTCGCGCAAGGACAGGCGGCCCGCAATTGGCCCGGGTCGCATAAGGTCACCAGTCCATCTTCCCAAACTATTCGGAGGGTGTTCCCCATTAGGGTCAGCGAATTGGGTACGATGACCATTCCGGCTCCTCCTTGGCTACCTTTTTGATCGCAAAACTTCGTTCAAACGCATGGATTTGCCCCGTCCAACCCATGGATTTGCCCTCGTCGAGCGCATGGATTTGCCTCGAAAACACCTTTGGTTTAACCCCGTTTGCGAGGGCTGATGAATATTCGGTTTCGCACTCTCGTAACGTGGTTGGATTTACCGCCGTTTGCGCCGGCTGCCAATCCGCATGGGTTTTTGCTTTGCTCATGGAAGGTTTGCTTTTGAAATACTGGACTCCTTTTTTGGTCTTGGCAATCATGAAGCGCAAGTGGCGAAGCTTTCCGTCTAACTCCTCGCCGCTCGAAAGCCGCTCTATTTAAACGGTGGCTTTAGTCGAATGGTAGATCGCGGCTGCTTTTGATCAACCGCGATTGATTTGAATAAATGGTATTGATCGGAGAAAAACGCAACGGTACGCAAAGCATGATCCAAGCGTACGCAAAGTATCGCGCGGAGTGAGGAGCCCATTGGCTGGACATGAGCCAGTTGGGGTTCGGCGGATGGGTGGTCCTATCCGCCCCTCAAAAGTTACATAAGAATGAAAAAACTTCGTGAGAATTAATTCGCCACGTGTCGGAATGAAGCGTGCATGCACCTTTTACGTCTGCGATTCGGTTACTTTACAACCCGATTGGACTGAAACTCGAATAATCCAAGAATAATCCAACGAATGATTGCCGTTGTATCTTGGGCTGAATTGCGTGGAAGGTTGCCGCAACTTGTTTCTCGACAAAGAGGCCGTTTTCCCCACCAGGAAGGCGACACGTGAGTTCCAGACAAAAGAGCCCCAAGCCACCGTATCGTTTTTAATGAGTAAGATGGGCCGGCGTGCATTGCGGAAAATTGATCCCGACCTTGATCTTTCTGGCTACTTAATACCCCTAGCTGAGCTTCCTCAGCCATGGGACCAAACGATTCTTTTTGATCGCCGGGCAGCCCTAGAGGTTGAAGTCGGCACGGGTAAGGGACTTTTTTTGAGACAAGCTGCCGCCGCTTGTGCTCAGCACGACTTCCTGGGGATCGAAATATCGCGGAAATATGCCCGTTTTGCCGCGGCTCGGCTGGCGAAACTCGGGGTTCCAAATGCGCTGATTGTCCTGGGTGACGCCCTGAGGGTGTTCGCGGACTATTTGCCGGATCAATCCGTCAACGTGGTCCACGTGTATTTCCCGGATCCGTGGTGGAAAAAAAGGCACGCCAAACGCCGTCTTATCCGCCCGAGCTTCGTTCGCGATGTAAGCCGCGTGCTCATGGAAGGGGGGCGGCTCCACTTCTGGACGGATGTAGAGTGGTATTTTCAGGAGTCGGTCGAATTGATTGTTGCACAAGGGCACCTTCTCGGACCGGTAGTAGAACCGGAGGCAGAGCCGCGGCACCAGCTGGATTTCCGCACCCATTTTGAAAGGCGGATGCGCTTGAGCGGGGAGCCTGTATTCAGGGCCATGTTTTTCAAGCCGGCCGGTCAAGTCGGATCCACAAGTGATTCATCCGGCTCCCAGATCACTTTCGAAAATGTTGAATTCTGCAAAAATACTCGGAGCTTGCCGGGCAGTCAGCCCTCCTAAAACATTCGTTCTTAAACCATGGGTTCTCTGACGATTCGTTATTCCCCGGGGCAAAGTCGTTATTCCCCGGGGCAAAGAGTACGAAGTTGCAACCCGTCGCGGGAAGAGATTTGGAGGAGAATCGCGTAACACGTTAACTGAGATATCGATAGGCGGAATTCCGGAGGTAAACCGACTTCTTGATCTCACGACCGATTTGGACCTCGTCAAATGGCATACTAACTTGCGTCCAAGCGTGCCTTCTTCTCTCGCGAATGGTGAAGATGAATTCTTCTCTCACCAATGATAGATTGGCTGATCGGCCTTGTTTGCCCCCTTTATCAGCTCCGCTCAGCTTGTCTTGAACGGCCCTTAAGCGAGACGGTAGAATCGCAACCGCGACTCCTTCGGCAAGAAAGGCAAGAAAGATCGGCTCGTCGCAAAAAATTAGGCTGCCAGCCGTGTGGCATGCAGGTGCACTAATTCCCGGATTTCCCTCCGCCCGGCTAGAGCCATCATTGGCTCGTTTGACTATCGCCGCGGTATTTTGGGCCTGCTTGGATTGCCAGCTTATGGCTACCGTTTGGTGGCCGGAATTGCTTTCGGGCAAAAGTCTGCTTTTCGGGTGGGTAATGTTACTGACGACTTGGGGGACCCACCTGGTCCTATCCGCCCGGGAAAGCTCGATGCGAACCCTTTCAGCCGGCGACCGTGAGACCCCCGCCGGCAGTTCGAACGATCCATATCCCGCAATTTTAGACAGCTATTTATCCGGAAATCTGCACGAAACAGTGGTTTCTTTAAGGCGGCATCTCGCCCGATTCCCGCGAGATGTCGATGCCCGAATGCTTTTGGCAACGGCACTTCGGCGGCTCAAAAAGTTTGATGAAGCGGAAGCTGAACTCGGTAAGCTAAGCGACTGCGATTATTCGCGAAAGTGGGTTCTGGAAATCCTGCGCGAATCTCAGCTCATCAAAAGAGCGATGGAAGCTTCTGAAGAGCCGATTGTCAGGGCAGAATCCCCGTGAATTTACGTGAGTTTACTTTTCAAATAGATCTCGATTTCACGGAATTAAGTTGGCCGGTAACCCCGGCAATTTGCCGGAGGACGCTTTTGCCTTGCCGCCCCGCATGACCGAAGAGGCGTTCGTGCTTCATAGTACAAACGGCACAGTTATGCCTGCACAGCTACGCCTGCCGCCCGGCCTGAACGTGGACGCGTTTCCTTGAGGAAAGGTAAATCACTTAATTTAAGGTAAATCACTTAATTTATAGTAATAATGGCCTATTCTAAACAAAGAGACGATGTAACGGAAGCGTCCGGGCTCTGGAGCCCGATGGTTTTAGGGGTCGGTCTGCGCTATAGGATCGCACGATAGAAAAAGATGGCCCGAGTAAGAGGGCACGGTTTCAGCAAGTCAAAAACAAAAAAAATTCAAAAGGGCCATGCTAATTGTTAGAAAAGCTGCCAATTTGGCATATCATTTTCGCGGGGCAAAATCATACGGTTCACAGGTCAGCGTGCAGGGAGCTCACAGTGGCGGCAGAAAAAACCCCACGTTTTGATCCCTTAGCCGAAAACTGCCGGAGCGGTTGCGGAATAGGATGGGATATGAGGGGAAGTTGCGGCGTAAGACGAGAAGTTGGGGAATGTTATGGATGAAGACAGAAGACCGCATATACGGAAGGAAGTCCCCTCTTTTAATTTCCGCGCTGCGGGCGGCGCCAACATCTGGGGAAAACTTTTTGTAAAGTAATCTTTCTTCGACGGCATCTGAGGGGAACAAACCCACCGTTTAGGCAGCAGAATAAACGCGGAATAAACAAGGTTAAAGCGGGGGGATAAATTTCGGACGAGTGAGCGAATTGGAGTGACGACAGGGTAATGGCCATCAACCATCGAACTTGAACTCGTTCATCCTCATAAACGCGGGAACGCCAATCGGAACCGCCGAAATGATAGCGGAGTTTTTCGGCAAAGTCTCCCCGGGGGAAGCTTGCAGAATTGCCACGTAGGTTCGTGTCAAGTGCAAGGACGTCGGCAGGATTACCCGCGAGAGAAAAAATGATCGTATACCTTGTTCTGTTAGAGCCTTATGAATTAATCGTGTAATGGGTAATCTTGATGTCATCCAAGATCGACCATTCTCCAAGATCCACCGTTATCGATGAGCAAAATGATGTAATTTTGGGCTAGGGGTGCGATCGGCGGCCATTTCCGATACGTGAATCGGGTATTCCAAATTCTGCGGTTTACAGAGTTTGTGCCGTTTTGGAACAGGTTTTGCTCAAAGGGATATCACGTGGATGCTGACGCCAAATGTTACATGGCCTTAAGCGAAATAAATTCGCACAAGGGCGCGCATTTGATGGAAAAAGAAACGTAGAAAATGTTGGGGAGGAAGTCGGCGTAACCCTTCGTCAACTCCCGGGACAAGCGCCCATTGAAAGTTTGAATGGTCGCCCCTACTCTTGGGAAACAGGGGGTTTGGGAAGACGAAGCCCTGCTTACCAAAGGAAGACCTTGCGGGGCGGTAGCTTCGGCGAAATTAACAGGCGGTTTCGCGGTTTTCCCTCGTGAGTAGTCAACTCTGCGAGATCGGCGGAGAAAAGGATACCAGACTCAAGGATATCGGACACAAGTGTTAGGATGACGAAAATAAGGTCATGGAAAAGATTTTATTGAAGGATTCTCGACTGGGGCGGTTATGCTTCGGTCTCAAAGAGCCTTCGAAGCTGTAAGTGAAAAGGTACCGGATTTATTAAAAAACAGTTTCTCTGGCACACCGTACAATCCCAAATAAGTCATGGGCCCAGGGGACATCAAACGAGGTTTCGCCAAGTGAGGTGGCCTAAGATGTACGAGCGTTTTACCGAGCGTGCTCGAAAAGTAATGCAATTGGCCAACCAAGAGGCCCAGAGGTTCAACCACGATTACGTGGGGACGGAGCACATCCTTTTGGGGCTGGTCAAAGAAGGAAGCGGAGTAGCCGCGAACGTTCTCCGCAATCTGGACATCGACTTGAAGAAAATCCGCATGGAAGTCGAAAAGCTGGTGCAGGCCGGCCCGGATATGGTGACCATGGGGAAATTGCCCCATACCCCACGGGCAAAGAAGGTGATCGAATACTCGCTGGAAGAGGCGAGGAATTTGAACCACAACTACGTGGGGACTGAACATCTGCTGTTGGGGCTTCTTCGCGAACAAGAAGGCGTAGCGGCCCAGGTGCTGATGAACCTGGGGGTGCGGCTGGAGGATGTTCGCCGGGAAGTCCTGAACCTATTGGGCCACGGGATGGAAGGCGGAGAAGGTTCCGAGCGTTTTGGCTCCGGCGGTGGAGGCGGTTCGGCCGAGGAAGTCTCGCGACGTGGAAAGTCCAACACCCCTGCGCTGGATAGCTTCGGCCGCGATCTGACCGAATTGGCCCGGCAAGGAAAACTGGATCCAGTCATCGGCCGCGAGCGCGAAATCGAGCGGACCATGCAGATCCTCTGCCGCCGCACGAAGAATAATCCGGTCCTCTTGGGCGAAGCAGGCGTGGGTAAGACGGCGATTGTGGAAGGCTTCGCGCAGCGGGTGGTAGCCGGCAATGTTCCGGAGCTTTTGTTGGATCGGCGGATTGTCGTCCTGGATCTGGCGCTGATGGTCGCCGGTACCAAATATCGCGGCCAATTCGAGGAGCGAATTAAGGCCGTGATGAACGAGGTACGCCGGGCGAAGAATGTGATCCTTTTCATCGACGAATTGCACACCCTGGTAGGAGCCGGCGGGGCGGAAGGGGCCATCGATGCTTCTAACGTGCTCAAACCGGCCCTGGCCCGGGGCGAGATCCAGTGCATCGGTGCGACCACCCTGGATGAGTATCGCAAATACATTGAAAAGGATAGCGCTTTGGCCCGACGGTTTCAGGAAATTATCGTCGAGCCGTCGACCAAAGAGGAAACGAACGATATTCTGCGCGGTCTCCGCGACCGCTATGAGAAGCACCATCATGTGCGGATCACGGATGATGCGATCGAGGCGGCCGTTGAGCTTTCAAGCCGGTACGTAACCGGGCGTTGCTTGCCGGATAAGGCGATCGACGTGATTGACGAAGCCGGCGCAAGGGTGCATCTGAAATCCATGACCCGGCCGCCGGATCTGAAGGAAATTGACGAGACGATTGAACGGCTCAATCGCGAGAAGGAGGAAGCGGTTGCCAATCAGGACTTCGAGAAGGCGGCCGCTATCCGCGATCAAGTGGACAAACTCAAAAAGAAGAAGGCCCAACTGACGCGTGAGTGGCAGCAACGCTCGCGGGACTCGAGCGGTGTGGTCGATGCAGACGTGATTGCTGAGGTCGTCTCGAAGATGACCGGCATTCCGCTGACGCGGCTGACCGTGGAGGATTCGCGGCGGCTCATGCTTATGGAGGAGGAACTCCATAAGCGCGTAGTCAGCCAGGACGAAGCGGTGCGCTCGATTTCGCGGGCAGTCCGCCGGAGTCGCAGCGGGCTCAAAGACCCGAAGCGGCCGATGGGTTGCTTCATCTTCGCCGGCCCCACCGGTGTCGGTAAGACGTTGCTGGCCAAAGCGCTTGCAGAATTTATGTTCGGTGATGAGGACGCGCTCGTACAAATCGATATGTCCGAATACATGGAAAAGCACAATGTCAGCCGACTCATCGGGGCTCCCCCGGGCTATGTGGGCTACGAAGAGGGTGGGCAATTGACGGAGAAGATTCGGCGGCGGCCGTACTCGGTCGTGCTGTTCGATGAGATCGAAAAGGCGCATCCGGATGTCTTCAACATGCTCCTGCAAGTGATGGAGGAGGGCCGGCTGACCGACAGCTTTGGCCGCAACGTGGATTTCCGGAATACCATCTTGATCATGACCACCAATGCCGGGGCGGAAGCGATCAAGAACGAAGGTGGTTTCGGGTTCCAAACCGGCGATCCTGACGTCAGTTATGAACGGATGAAGGAGCGGGTTCAGGAGGAGATCGAGCGGACCTTCCGACCGGAATTCCTCAACCGCGTGGACGATATCATTGTGTTCCGTTATCTGACGGAAAAGGATCTCAAAGAAGTGGTCGAACTGGAGCTGGCCAAGGTACGCGAGCGTTTAGCCGAACGCGGTTTGCGGCTTGAGCTGACCGAAGAGGCCAAGAAGTTGATCATCCAGAAGGGCTCGAACCTCGACTTCGGGGCTCGGCCGCTTCGTCGGGCGATTGAAAACTTCATCGAAGACCCGCTGTCTGAAGAGCTGCTTAAGGGCGAGTTCGACGGCAAGAACCTGATTACGGTTGATGTGAAGGAAGTCGGCGGCAAGAAGCAGTTCGTGTTCGTCGGCTCGGTGGATCAGCCGCAGCAACCGGCGGTAGTGGGAGCCGGTTCGGGCGTCGGCGGATCGTCAGAAGGTGGACCGCTGAACAATTGACGCGAAAACCTTTCGGGCGTAGCGGCTAGGCTCATCGGAGCCGTTAGCGGCAAAGAAGCTGCGGCTCATGTTCCCTGTATAATGCCCACCCTTACGAATGAAATTAGATTGGCGGGACGACCGCGGTTCCTGCTGGGGCCGCGGTTTTTTGTTCATTCTCCAGAGACAGGGGTTGATAATTCCCCAGATCCCAGGGTTGTTAATTCTCAAAAGACAAGGGTGGCCCGGATGGCTGCGCGCCGGCGGGTGCTGCATTAGAGGCGAGGGAACGATCACAAGCCGCGCTTTTCTCAGCGGATATTGAACTTTTGTCGGTTGGAGATGTTTATCTTCGTTCGCCATATCTTTAGCCCCGTTAGGTGAAACGGCACTTTGTAGAGCTTTTGGTTCATTAGTGAAACAGCACTATGCTAGCAAACCTGGTAAAGCATTTTGCTCGTTGACCTGCTTTGTGGGCTCTTTTTGGAGCTGTTTGTGCCAATTCGTCATTTCCACCAGTTTGCCTATATTCGTTTTTTGCCCTTATTGCTTTTGAGTGTGCTTATCCTTTTTGCTTATTGTTTTCCGTTTATTTTCCGTCTAATGCTGCCCGCTTTGTTTTGAACGCTTTTTGGAAATTCAAATCAAAAAACACAAGCTAAACGTAAGCAAAAATAGGAACTTTTTCCTTCCCAAAAAAGTTTCCCAAAAATCTCGGACTGCCCAATTTCTCTAACTCAAGAAACAGGTGAAGCTGGCCTTTCGAGCATGCCGAAGTAAATTGGGCAGATCGCAAGCCGCAGATCGCCGGCCCTGCAAATTTCCGTAGGCGGCCAACCCAGATGAAATCGCTCTTCGCTACAATCTGATCAAATTGGTCCATAGCCATGTGGAGCCCGGCAGTCCGACTTCTCGGTTGATTCTCAAAACCCCGTTTTGGGGAGTTGGTTCATGATGATTGAAAAGGGTGCCCGCACGGCGCCATCCAGCGGCGTATCCACAAATTCGGTGAACTCTTCAAAGGAATGGCTCGGGGAGAAATTGGTCGGATGGGTGGCGAACCTCGGGAACCAAGTTCTTGACGCCATTCAGGGGCTCGGGGACTTCTTTGTTTTTATCTTGTCCGCCTTTTTTTGGCTTTTCCGCGAAAAGCCCCGGCGGGAGACGATTTGGCCCAATTTTTTCCAAATTGGGGTACAAAGCGTTCCCGTGGTGGCGTTGACAGGAACCTTCGTGGGGATGGTATTAGCGGTCCAGAGTTACACCCAATTCCGCATGATCGGCATGGAAACGCGGTTAGGGGCCGTCATTAACATGGCAATTGTGAGGGAATTGGGGCCGGTTTTGGCCGCAACCATGCTCGCCGGCCGTGTGGGGGGAGCCATGGCCGCGGAATTGGGTACCATGCGGGTCACCGAACAGATCGATGCTCTGATTACCCTCGGAGCCAATCCGGTTCACTACTTGGTTGTCCCACGGTTTCTCGGGTGTTTACTCTTGATTCCCGCCCTGACCATCATAGCAGATTTCATGGGCGTGCTTGGGGGCTACTTTTACAGCGTTTACCTGCTTGGAATTGACTCGCACCATTACCTTCAGAATTCCGCCGAATACATCAAAGGGTTTGATGTGCTGGCAGGTGTCGTGAAGACGATTTTTTTTGGCGGGGCCATCGCCCTAATTGCGTGTTATCAAGGATTTCACTGCGATCCGGGGGCGGAGGGGGTCGGACGGGCGGCTACCACGGCGTTCGTTTACTCCTTTGTCGTAATCCTGATTCTGGATCTTTTTCTAGGGATCATCATCGAGAAAATTTACTTAGCATTGTGGCCGGAGGGCCCCCAAATCATATAGGAACAATGATAATAGGAACAATCATATAGGAACTTTGAACCCCGAATTTGCCTTAAGCAGGATGCGTAGTTCCATAAGCAGGAAGCATTGGATTTGGATATTGCATCATGCGGAGCCGCGCCAAGGCGTCGCAAAACGCCGGAGGCTCCCCAGACTATCTAAGTATTCTAAGCCCGGCAGATTAACGGCAAACTAGCAGACCAAGCGGAACGGCAAGTGCAAAGTCGTACTGAATCGCCGCAGGTAAAGGTACGAAAAGCTTTACGCCCCTTTCCGCAAATCACGATGTTACCAAGAAATGTTCAAAGGATCGTAGGCCATGGAGCCGCTGGTCCGAATTGACAACATTTCGGTCCGGTTTGGGCGGCGGTTGGTTCTGCGGGATATCTCGCTGGAGATCCGCCGCCAGGAGGCCGTGGCCATTATCGGCGAAAGCGGCTGCGGAAAGACGGTGCTGCTGAAAACAATGATTCGCCTATTGCGGCCGTGTCAGGGAGCCATCTACTTTGACGGTCAAAATATCGCCCAGCTTTCCGAGCCAGAATTGACTCGATTGCGGGCCCGAATCGGATTCGTTTTTCAACAAGCGGCCCTTTTCGACAGCATGACGGTGGGGCAAAACATCGCATTTCCCCTTCGCTCACACACCAAAAAGAGTGACGAGGAAATTCAGCAAATCGTGCTAGCGCGATTGGCGGAGGTAGGTTTGCCACCGTCGGTGGCCCAGCAAAAGCCGGCGGAACTATCCGGAGGAATGCGGAAGCGTGTCGGCCTGGCTCGGGCATTGGCGCTCAATCCGGAGCTTGTTCTTTACGATGAACCGACGACGGGTTTAGACCCGATTATGGCCGATGTGATCAATGAGTTAATGCTCAGCACGCGGCGACACCATGCGGTGACTAGCATCTTGGTGAGCCATGACATGAAAACGGCGTGTAAGGTGGCCGACCGCATCGTGATGCTTTACCCGCTAAGCCGATTGACCGCGGATGAACCACAAATTTTGTACGATGGTCCGGCGGATAAGATTTACGAGTCATCGGACCCGCGGGTTCGCCAGTTTGTGCGTGGGGAGGCAGGTTCCCGAGTTTTGGAAACCCAAGCAGCAGCCGAACAATTTGCGGCGTGATGGCTGGCTGAGCGAGGTTTTTCCGTTAATCGAATGCGAGTCAGGGAGTCGGCAAAAGGCGGAATCGGCCGAAGGACGGAAAGGCTGCTCAAGCACTCATTTTTTGGCAGGCCGTCAGTCCCCAACGCATGCCGGTGATCGGGTCGACAGCCTGAACAGAGCTCGGACCGACGAATCGGTCCTCAACGCATGCGAGTGAGGGATGGGGACCTTGCTTGTGCGGAGAGAATTGCCGATTGGACCGGCGGGCCAGTGGCAAGGTCGTGAATTCGTGGGGCAATGGATTCAGTTGAAGTAACTCAATTCCAGAGAAAAGCAAAGAGAACAGTAAGAGGAGAAAGATTGGAAAACCTCGGTCGATTGGGGCATCGCCCCGAAATCGGTAGAGATATTTTTAAATCGATCATTGCCCGGTTGTACAGCCCCCACACCCATTAGCAGTATGGAACGAGATCATGGAGGAGCGGAGACTGCAACTTTTGGTCGGACTGATGGTTTTGGCCACGATAGTGGTCTTGAGTATTCTTTTGGGAATGTTCGCGGGTCAAGAGCCCCTCCTCCGGCGCACGAAGGAAATCTTGATTCATTTTCCGGAAGCTCCGGGGATTAGTCCGAACACCCCAGTGCGTAAGAGTGGCGTGCTGATTGGCCGGGTTACCCGCGTTCAATTAGCCGAAGAGATCCCGGAATACGCCGATTGGGGTGGGGTCATTGTCACGATAGAGTTGGATTATCATCGCAAGATCTTTACGGATGAAGAATGCCTGATGCGTCGGACTCTTTTGGGGGATGCGGTGCTGGAATTTGTCCGCCGGCGTAGCCCGCGTGTTCCGCCGGCCGGAGCCACAGGCGGATCAACCGGCGCCAACCAATCGGAGGAGCTTCAACCGCAAAGCGCTCCGCAGGCAAACGGGCAATCACAGGCAAGTAACCTCGCGCCGCGTTCCCATACTGTTTCACCGGCGGTCTTCTTGGTTTCAAATGGGGCCACGGCGGTGGTGCAACGGGAGGAAATCCCGCCGGGAGGCCCTCCGTTACGCGGTCGGGTACTGGCCGATCCGATGGAAGTCGTTGCCAATTTGCAGGCGGATCTGGCGGAAGGAGCACGGGGAGTGCGAAATGCCAGTGATCAAATCGCGCAATTCGTTAGCCGACTAAACGAGCTAGTTGCAAACGAGGACGGCTTGCAGGCTGCGCGTGAGCGAATCCGCGAATTGGCAAGCGAAAGCAGCGAGACACTCCGGGCACTGCGAACGCTGGTAGAGAATTTGAATGCACTAGCTGGCGACCCGGAGTTTAGGGCACAAATCCAGCAAGCCGGCCGCGATTTGCCAGCCGTTCTTGCCGATGCCCGCCAAACGCTGAGCAAAACTCAGGAAGCCTTCGACCAGCTCAAGATAGCCAGCACGACCGCTCAAGAAAACCTAACCAACTTACGGCAATTTACCCAAGCCCTTGGGCAGAGAGGACCGGCAATTGCCGAACGCCTGGAGGAGACCCTCGGCGGCTTGGCGACTTTAAGCAAAGAGCTCTCCGCGTTTTCGCAGCAACTGGGTCGGGACGACACAACCCTCGGAAAGCTGACCACAGATTCGGAGCTATACGACAACGTCAATCAGCTCGTTTTACAGGTGGATGCATTGACGCAGCAACTCCAGCCGGTTTTGCGGGACTTGCGCGTTTTTTCAGACCGCATCGCGCGGAATCCGGAGAGCTTGGGCGTGCGGGGGGCTTTGGAGCGGAGTCCCGGAACCAAAGGGGTACCGAGTTTATCGGAACTGGATCCCATGGGTTGGCGGCAACGAACGGCCGCCGATTGGTCACCGGTGCGCTGATAGGCTTTTGCCCCATCGGGGCAGCTTCACCCCGGGCGCCGGGGTTCATTCAGTCTCTCCCCTGTGCGCCGGTCGATTACCGTTCTTCCCGGCGTCGGCCAATTGTAGTACAGCGCTCTTCGCCGTGCGCCGATTGATTATAGCGTGCGCCGATTGATTATAGATTGATTATAGATTGATTTATAGATAGTCTCTGCGGGGCTCCTCGTCAGTTTGAGAGCGGAGCTTGGGGGCTGCTCGCAACGCTCCGCTTGGAGGGTTAAGATCGGCGATGGGGCAGAGTTTCCTGTGACGGCCCCTATGCCTTTGCTAGACTTCACGAAGTCTACGCCGTAAGATCATCGCTACTTCGTCATCGCTACTTCGTGGGTCTCAAGCAACTTGGTGGTTTTTCGGCACCAAACCGGGACGCTATGTCGGAATTTGATTCGCCGAACGGCATTTTGCGGGAGGAGATCAACGGCACTTTGCTGGGGCATATCTCCGGATCCCCACCTTCGCATTGAAATTTTTCAATCGCAAGATGCTTCGCCGCAAGGAGCATCCTATTTCGGCGCGAAAGGTTGCACGCGGGGTTTCAGGGATCCGATCCTCGGACCTGCCGAAAGTATTTCGGGTTGAGACGATAATGGTTTCGCCGGAGCAACTGGGGTGGCCGTCGCTCGTGGCCCAGAGATATTCCCGCACAAGGTCCGAGGCAGCGGAAGTGGCCGCGGCGGCTCGTTCCGCTTGGGGATCAACGCGGTAAAATTTCTGCATAAAAAGTTCGCTCCGGGAGTCTTAGGCTCTCGGCCGCTGACGGTTCGAGCCGCAGATTCCGAGGGGGGTTGTGTTTCCAGAATCAAGGAGGCGGGTGTTACGAGAATCCAAGGAGGAGCACAACGAGAATCCAAACAAGAGACCAAAAAAGAAAAGACCAAACAAAAGAAATAGAAAACGGAAGATAGGGACATACAAAAGATACCTAAGTTAGCGACAGAAACTACGGTAGTTATGTGCCGCAAGCTGGGAAAGTTTGTCCAGATCGGAGGAAACAAGGCAGAGTGAGTTCAAATTCGATGAATTGCCGCTAAGATAACAAAAGAGATCGGTACGAATTCAAGCCGGCTTTTGTTGTGGCAAATTAGTCGGATTTAATTTCGGCGAAAGGTTTTGGCATGAATCCATCGCAGCTCTTGTATACCGCAACGCATGAATGGGTGTATGTGTCGGAGTCGGGGGGCGAAAAGCTCGCCACGGTTGGTCTGACTCAGTATGCCGTTGAATCTCTCACCGATTTGATCTTTTTAGAGCTGCCTCAACCGGGCCAACAGGTTCAAGCGGGTAAACCCCTGGGGGTCGTGGAATCGGTCAAAGCGGTCAGCGATATTTATAGCCCAGTCGATGGGGAGGTCATCGAGGCAAACACGGCCCTGATCGACCAGTTAGATCGCTTGAGCCAGGACCCGTATGGAGACGGTTGGCTTGTGAAAATCCGGCTCACCGGCTCGCAGCTTCCCTCCTCCCTTCTTGACTACGAGGCTTACGAAAAGTTGTGTGCCGAATCGGTCTAAGGCACGCGAATTGAAGGCCTTTGCCCGGGTCAAAAAGGGCATGCCACCATTAAAAAGTAGGTGGACTTACATGCGCGTGCCGACTTGGCACCGTGGAGCAAACCGAAGGGGCTATCGAATTGATCCTCGGTCGCTCGTCCGTAGCTGTTTTGCCAGTGGCTACACAAAGCCAGTGGCTACACAAAATTGTACCCGTCGTAACAAAAGGCCGAAGACCTACGAAAACGTGGATTCGGGGAAATCAAGCAATGTGCTGTGGTTGCCGGATGGTCGGTGAAAGGATGAATGAAAGATCAAAACTCGGGGATTGTATTGGAAGAGAAATCTGGCTGGGCGGCAGAAAAATCTGGCGGGGTTTACAAGCCGAATTGTGAAGCATAAGCCAAACGGTGAAGGATAGGACCACCGGCAGTAGGGTAAAATCGGTATGACGCGCGTTAAGAGCAAAATGTGATTACCGGCAGATCGATTAAATCGGCTAAAGCACTCGGTTAAGCCCGAGGGCGAAACGGCGACTACAAGGCAAAAGTGAATGGCTTAGTCTTTAGTGAATGGTTCAGTCTTTCAGGCTGAGTTGAAAGTTAGCAATCCTCTTCTAATCCGATTCTAATCCGAGGCACTATGCAGTTCGAATACCATTTGCACAACGATGCCGATATTCAGGCGATGCTCGCGAGTATTGGTATCGCAAGCTTGAAGGAACTTTTCGAGGCGATCGATCCCGGTCTTCGCGTGCAGGGTTCGCTCAACCTCCCGCCGGCTCTAGGGGAACTCGAGCTGGAGGAGCACCTTCGCGAACTGGCCGAGCAAAACCGCGCGGCCGGTACCGGTCTTTGTTTTTTGGGGGGTGGCGCCTACGACCATTTCATTCCCGCGGTGGTGGACGCAATCGCCTCGCGAAGCGAATTTGTGACCGCTTACACCCCGTATCAACCCGAGGCCAGCCAGGGCACCCTGGAGGCGATGTTCGAATATCAAACTCTGATTGCCCGACTCACGGGGATGGATCTGGCCAATGCCAGTTTGTATGACGGGGCAAGTGCCGCGGCGGAGGCCGTCCTGATGGCCCTGGGAGCCACGGGCCGCAAGCGGGTATTGGTAGCAGGAACTCTCCACCCGGAGTATCGGCGCGTCATTGAAACCTACTTACAAAACCTGGAAGTAAGCTTGGAAGTTTTGCCCTGGGCTCAGGGGGCGCTGGATCCCGCGGACGTGCTCACCCGGTTGGACTCCCACGTAGCTTGCCTTGTGGTACAGTGCCCGAACTTTTTCGGCTCCTTGGAGCCTGTCGACCAACTTGCCAAACACCTGCATGAAGTAGGCGGACTTTTCATCGTGGTTTTCTACCCCATCAGCCTTGGGCTATTGAAACGTCCGGGTGATTACGGGGCGGATATTGCCGTGGCCGAAGGGCAATCCCTGGGAATTCCCATGGGTTTCGGCGGACCGTATTTGGGAATTCTTGCCTGCCGCGAGGCCTTGATTCGGCGATTGCCGGGCCGATTGGTCGGGCAAACCGTCGATCGCTTGGGGAGGCGGTGCTGGGTACTCACCCTACAAACCCGGGAGCAGCATATTCGCCGGGAAAAGGCTACAAGCAACATCTGCACGAATCAAGGCTTGATGGCCCTGCGCGCTGCCGTGTATTTGGCGGTGGTTGGTCCGTGGGGGCTGCGCCAGTTGGCCGAGCTTTGCCTTCAAAAAGCGCATTATGCGTGCGATCAATTGGCCAGCATTGCTGGCTTGACCCGGGCCTTCGAAGCTCCGTTTTTCAACGAGTTTGTGCTGCGAGATCGGCGGGGTAACCTCAGGCAGGAACTTGCCCAATTGGAGAAGGAGGGGTTTTTCGTGGGTCCCTCCTTGGGGCGCTGGTACCCGGAGTTAGAAGATTGCTTTTTAGTAGCCGTGACGGAAAAGCGCTCTCGCGGGCAGATCGACCGGCTAGTCGAGCGGTTGGCCCATCGTTGAGGCGAGCTCGGCGGCCGGCTGCCGAACGCCTTTTGGTCGAACGCGTTGCGGTCCCCAACGATCTGCCGTTGAAAAGGTCATAGCTTCTTGGGTTGTATGCGCACTGAAAAGACGAGCTAAACCTGGGGTATATTTTTATGGTGCATCCGACGTTGTTCGAATTGTCCAAGCCTGGTTGTCGTGCAGTGCGTTGGCCGGCTTGCGATGTACCGCAGCAAGCAGTGGAACAGTTGCTGCCGGAAAACCTCCGTGCTGAGGCTCCTCCGCCTTTGCCGGAGTTGGCCGAGCCGGATATCGTCCGCCATTACGTGAATCTTTCGGCGGCCAATATGTGCGTGGATAGCCACTTTTATCCGCTCGGCTCGTGCACGATGAAGTACAGTCCCAAGCGCAACGATCGGCTGGCTCAGTGGCCCGAATTCGCGACGGCACATCCGTACCAGTCGGAGGAATCCGTTCAAGGGATCCTCGCAATTCTTTACTCGTTGCAAAAGATGCTGGCGGAGATTGCCGGTTTAGAGGCCGTAAGCCTTCAGCCAGCGGCCGGGGCACAAGGGGAACTTACGGCCTTGCTCATGGCTTCGGCTTACTTTCGAAGCCGGGGCGAAAAAAGGAGGTTAGTTCTCGTTCCGGATGTGGCTCATGGGACCAATCCGGCCAGCGCAAAAATGGCGGGCTTCGAAATCGTGCAAATCGCAAGTAGCCCGGAAGGCTTGATCGATTTGACCGCCTTATCGCAGCGGCTAGATAGCGCGGTGGCCGTTTTCATGGTGACCAACCCCAACACCCTTGGGCTTTTTGAAAAGGAAATCGGAAAGGCTTGCGAAATGGTCCATGGGGTCGGGGGGTTGGTGTACTTGGATGGGGCGAACATGAACGCCATTTGCGGAATCGCCCAACCGGGCCGATTCGGCGTGGATATGATGCACTTCAACGTCCATAAAACATTTAGCACTCCTCACGGAAGTGGGGGGCCCGGGGCCGGCCCGGTCGCCGTTACCGCAGCTTTAGAGCCGTTTCTGCCCGTGCCGGTGGTCCGCGAGACCGACGGCCGGTATTGGCTGGATTACGATCGGCCCCAATCGATCGGCAAAATCCGCAGCTTTTTCGGGAATGTCGGAGTCTTGGTCCGCACCTACTGCTATTTGCGGACGCTTGGTTCCGAGGGGTTGCGGCAAGTCGCCGAAAGAGCCGTCCTGAACGCGAATTATCTTATGGCCCGGATTCGACACATCCTCCCCGTGCCATACAACCGCCGCTGTATGCATGAATTCGTGGCCACGGCGGCAAAGCTGAAAGCCGAGCGAAATATCGCGGCCATGGACATCGCAAAGCGGCTGTTGGATTATGGGTTCCACGCCCCCACGGTCTATTTCCCGCTGGTAGTCCGCGAAGCCTTGATGATCGAGCCGACGGAAACGGAAAGCAAGGAGACGCTCGATCGGTTCGCCGAAGCGCTGGAAAAGATCCTTCAAGAGCCGCCGGAGCTGCTGCACCAATCGCCGCAGAGTCGCCCGATCACTCGGCCTGACGAAGTGCGAGCGAATCGTGAACCCGTGGTGGTTTGGAAGGGGGAGTAGGTCTGTGTTATTCGGTGCGAAGCGGCCGGTTGCGAAACTCCTCATCGATGGCCCTGCCGAGGGTGCTTGGAATATGGCGGTCGATGAGGTCCTCTTGGAGGGCTTGGGGGAAAAATCGCCCCCGAAGCCGACGCTGCGACTTTATCGCTGGAAGCCGGCAACTTTGTCGCTCGGATATTTTCAGCGTTATGCCGATCGGCAAACCCACCCGCCGAGCCTGACTTGCCCTGTAGTTCGAAGACCCAGTGGCGGCGGAGCGATTGTGCATGATATCGAATTAACCTATTGCCTGGCCATCCCGGCAGCAAACCGCTGGGTGCAGCACCGCGAGCAACTGTATTTTCTGGTTCACGAGGCCGTTGCCCGGGTGTTGCGCGAGCTGGGTTGGCGCGCGGAGGTCCTCGGCAAAGGGGCTGCCGGCTCCCCAGGTTGCTCGGGCTCGGGGCAGGATCAGTCGTCAGACCAGAGGGCTTTAACCGAGGACCCAGCCGCCGGGCTTATGCGGTTATCGTGTGATAGCTCGCCGAATCGTCGGCCTTTTCTTTGTTTCCAGCGGCGATACTGCGGGGATGTGGTGGTAGGATCGTGGAAAGTGCTGGGCAGTGCGCAACGCCAGACCCGCGCAGGTTTGCTGCAACATGGGAGTTTGCTCTTGGCACGCTCGCCTGCTGCTCCGGAATTACCCGGCCTTGCCGAGTTATGGGGAAAGCCCTTGGTCGAGGAGCACTTGCTCCAAGCGTTATTAGAAGCTCTGGCTGGCTCGCTGGATCTTACCTGGGAACCTGCGGAGTTAACGGCGGCTCAGCAGGCCGCGGCTCAGCAACTGCGGGAGCAGAAGTATGGTAATCTCGATTGGATTGCAAGGCTATAGCCGACATTCTGTAAAACAGCGGGCGATTGCTAGCGCATGTGCATTTGAGGTTACGCTGCTGCGTGGGTGCAAGAGTCCTCGCGCCGGCATCTAAAGCCGCTTTGTTACCGGCTTCAGTAGGGGGGCCCGACGTGGGCATTCGCTTCGGACGATACCGTGCGGAGAAACTTTCGCAGTTCGTCTCTTACCATTTTTAGCTTCTACGACTAGAATAAATATCAGAGCTGAAGCCATAATTAGAAACGGTTTTTTTCGTATTCTGAACCCGTTAGTTGCTATTCTGACATAGACGCTTTAGTTCTCCTGGTTCGCATCACACGCCGCAAACTCGCCCTGCCACGATGGGCTTTTGGATCTGAGATGGTGCTGCAACAGACCGGGAGGAAGGGAGAGACTTTAATTTTTTTGGACCCCCTTTAACCTGGGCTTTTCCGGTGTTAGGATTTTCCAGTCGCCAGATCGGGACCGAAAACTGGGGCTGATTCCGCCGATAGGTTCAAAAAGAGGCTGGGCACTATCCCGGCGGCGATTTAGACCAGATGCGGATCAGACCAGATGCGGAGGCGGCTTCGGGCTCCAGAGCGGTCCGGTACAAACAGCGGGTATGACGCGGATCGGTGGGGCCAGAGGATTTGCGAGTGTGCTATTTGGGAAAAAGGGAGCGGGTGGCCTTATAAAAGAAAAGATTCGCCTGGCGAAGAGCGTCAGGTGTTCTGAGCAGAATCAGTCCAACGGGGAGCCAGGATGAAGGTCGCATTAGTCGTTCGCAGCGGCAAGCACAGCGGTCAACAAATTTTGATTAATCGTTCGCAGTTTTTGATCGGACGTGCGGAGGAGTGCCACCTTCGGCCCAGGAGCGAGGCGGTCAGTCGCCTCCATTGTGCACTCCTGATTGAACCGGGTCGGGTCACCTTAAAGGACTATGGGAGTAAAAACGGCACGTTTGTTAACGGGCAGCGTGTCAACGGGGAATGCCTCCTGAAAAGCGGCGATTTGCTCCAGGTGGCGGATCTGTCCTTCGAGTTTCGTTGGCTCGAGGAGCCGGTGCCGGCAGGATCGGCGAAACCGACAGGTGTTGCCTCTTCCGCCCAGTCCCAGGAAAAGTCGGCAGAACCCGACCTGGCAGCATTTTTCGGTAGTCCTACGGACTTGGCTGGTGCGCAAACGAAAGCGTTTAATCCTTCGGCACTGGCCCCTACGGGTCGGCCGATCGATGATACGGCGGTCAATCAACTCGGATTAGAGACGGTTCCGGCGCGGAACGAGCCAGCTCAGCCTGCCGACAACCGCCCGGTGAGTCCGGAACAAGTGGAAATTGTGGGGGTCGCAAAAGGTCGGTGGAAACCGAAAGCGGTAAATCCCCGCGAGGCGGCTGCCGAGGCCTTGCGTAAATTCTTCGGTAGAACCTAAGACTCGGTGCCAGAGGTATTTATGACGGCAGAAGCTCGTTCCAGAAAAGCCGCTCTTTTGGGGTTGGCTTTCGACGCCGAGGACGGTCAGACCAGGATCACGCGGGGAAAGAACTTCCTCCTCTGGGGGGGAAGTCAGGAAACCCATGCCGTGATGCAGGAGACGGCCATCAAGATTAATGAGCATCTTGATCGCCGTGGCAAACGTTTGGAAGATGTTTCGATCCAGGAACTTCGTAATGTTTGTCAAGAAATTAAGGAATCAATCGGCGGGTAAGTTTGGGCAATTCGGCCTCACTTCATTTCTGAACAGCTTCTCTTCGCGTGAACATTCACCCGGATTAGAGCAATGGGAGATCATGAAGAACCTCCTGGGGTGCTTCTTTGTCAATAATTTTAAAACACGATCATTGCGATTGTCGTGCTGAACTTTTTTTTAGAGAGATGAACTATTGCGGAGGATGCACTCTCGGAACCCGCCCGCTTTTTTGAACGGCACGACACTCCCGTAGTGAGTCGATCACCCCGATTAGAGAATTTCCCGGCTCGCCGCAAAACAAATTAACGCAGATTTGGTCTCGGGTTTTCTGCGATATCTTCAGCGCCAAGCACGCGTCCCACGATTACCACCGGTTGAACCTTTTCATTGCGGTTTCTGCCACAGGGAATTGCCGCGAGCATCTCCCATCGGAAAGGCAACTCAGGAAGCGTGAATTGTGGCTGAGTATTTTTTTGAACGTTTTTTCCTCCACCTTTTTCTTTCGTACCGGTCACCTCGATACAGAAAAGTTGTCCCGGCGAAACCTCTTCCGCAATTTGGGGTATGTCGCGCCGCGGAATGGGATGCTCCCAGCAGTACCGAAATCGATGGAAAACCGGCCCAAAACTGACAAGTTTTTCCGAATCAGGGAGTTCTCCCTTAAGCGCCGCAATCGATGGGCCAGGATCATTAGCCGCAAGCCGAAGACCGTTCAACACCAGTCCCGTGTGCGCGTATCCCACTAGGGCAGCAACGGCGAGCACGGTCGTGTAAGTGAACCTGAGGCTCTGCAAAACGTTTTCATTCCGTCCCCACCATACCAAACCGCCTAGAAAAGCCCCCAGGATCCATAGCGGCACAAGCCAAACGACCGGTTGGCGAATCCTCACCGCAAAATCAACCGGGAGCCACACGGCCGCGGTCAATACCAAGGCAGCTCCCAGCGCAATTCCGGCAATAACGATTAAAAACGCACGGTAACTTCGTCCCAGGATGGCGGCCCACTTCAGGTGCCAAGCCCGATCCACCGCAAGTCCCACGAGAAAAGCCACGCCCGGGTAAAGCGGAAGATAGTACCGATTAGCCGCCGCGGGGACCAACCATACCGTCGGATAGGTGACAGCTAGCGCCCCAAGCCAGAAGATTGCTGCCTGTTTCGCCTCGCCGAGCTGCCGCCGAAGCTCTTTCCAAATAAAAAACCCCAGGAGCGGCGACCACGGCAACCAACAGGCGAAGGTCTCCAGGGGATGAAGGAGCATGTGCTCGGTTAGACCCGACCAACTAAGCCGCTGTTCTACTTGCCCAAACCAAATCCGCCGCGTGGCCTCCCAGTCAGTGGCCCACCAATAAGCGAGCGTCCAGCTTCCGGCCACTGCCCCGAAGGAAAGCAACGCCACGGGAAGCCACCGCACCAACTGCATCCGGCAAGTTCCAAAAAGAATAAGGTAGACGACAATCGGCCCAAAGAAATACACCGCTCCTTGAACGCCTTTTGTTAACGCGCCAAACCCTGCCAGTATTCCCGCGATTGCCCAAACCAACGGCGGCCACCAATTCCGTGCCCAACCGTAGTGCCAAAATAGCAGGGCTCCTCCCACGCAAAGGGCAAAAAGGGCATCGCTTTCTCCCATCCCCCCGATTTGGAGTACCTGTCCCATCGTGGTGAAAGCCGCCGCAGATGTAATCGCCCCCAATCGCGAGACAAAACCCAGGCTATACAGGTAGATCCCTGCAGCCAAGACACCGGTCGACAGAACACTGGGCAGCCGAATTGCTACCGCATCCACTTCCCCGCGAATGATGCCTCCCAGGGCAATCAGCCAATTCTGAAACGGCGGACGACTTAAATACAGATGCCCTTGCTGGGTAGGGACAATCCAGTTGCCGCTACGGAGCATTTCCCGGGCAACCTCTGCCCGGCGCGGTTCCTCACCGCAAAGTGGCAGAAAAGTCATCCGGCTGAAGTAAATCCCCCAAACAAGTAGAGCCAACAAAGCAAGATCCAGCAAATGAGCGCCGAGTCGATTCGATTCCTTCCCTGAAAGACTCGCTGCACCAAACATCGTCACTTCCAGCGACTGATTAAGGCATTTTCAGTTACGGTACCGAGCCAAGACGATCTATCCACGCGATTACAAATCGGACCATACAACTCGTGACCCTTGAGCGCTGCAACCCAGCTTCTAAGGCACCTCGGCATTGAAGGAAGAGACTATGACTTTCTACTCGAAAACTTGCAGGGGCTTGGGGGTAGTAGGCCTCGCCAAGTGATGGCAGATTGCTTCTCGAAGCCGAAAAACTCCGCTACCTCGGGCGGAGTCTATCGATCCTGCTCCGGCAGATCAAGCCGAGCCCATGCCGGGCTCCTGCCCCGGAGAAGTTGCAAGTGCTGCTAGAAAAGATCACGAGTTCTGAACCGGTGGGAACCCGCGGAGAAACGGCCCATCCTTTTGGTCTTCGTTTGCTTTTTGTTGACCTTATCCCGCCCCCTCATCTTGACCTTTCGAACCGGCTCGCCGAAATCGGTTCGTCCCTCAATGTTTTTGAAGCGAAACCGTGGGTCAGGCGGCCCCATTTGAATTAGCGTTTCCTCCTACTCTTCTGTAGCGGTAGCTTGTTTCTATTATCCGCTTCAAACCATTCCTTTTCGCCGTGGAATTTTGTCGCCAGGCTCGGGCAGCAGTTCATCGTTTTCGGAGCCGCGCTTGTGCCCGCTTTGATCGTAACGGCTTTCCGCCCAACAACACCGACGCCAAACCCACAAGCCCCACGACCCCCGCGACCCGGAAGAAATCCCACCGACTAAGCCCGAAGGCCAAAAGGCCCACCGTCATCGCGAAGCTCAGACAAAATGTCCCCATCGCGGGCCAAAGCCATGGGAGCCACGCGAGCCGCTGCCGCCGACTGTCTGCTCTGCCCGGAATGACCGCCGAGGAGGTTCCGGAAAATTGCCCCTCCTCTTTCGGCAAATGGCTTGCCTGGACGGTCCCAGGAGAATGAGCCGGATCAATTCTTCGATGAATCTCAGTCAGCCACCGCGCTAGCCCGGTATCCGTGAGATCAATTCCTTCGGAAAGCCCATGCTTCGGCCCTTTTTCCGGCGATGGCGTGAAATCGTTTTTTCGACCGTCAGCCAATTGCGAATGACCAACCTGCCCTGCGTCGGGCAAAGAATGATTCACATTGCCCTGCGCTTTCGATTCGAAACCGGCACGACGAAGCTTCGCAAGAATGTCGGTTGCCGAAGCATTCAGAACTTCGAACTCTGACGCAACCTTCCGTAGTTTCAAGTCCTCCGCCCAGAACCAGTATAACTCTGAAGGCATCCCGAGGAATAAGTAAGCCTCGGTCAGCCAATATCGTTCGAGGGTGTTTTCCCCGTCCTCAGTTTTCCGGGGCGAATGGCCATGGTGTGGTTTCGCGGGATCATGGATTACTTTTAGAGCCGGGTAGTCCAACACCGCATACCTCCTTCAAAACACCCCCTTTTGACCGACTCCGGCTCGAGTTGGCGAAGAATGTCCCCAAACTCGGGCCGCACCGAAAAATTTGGGCCGGTGACAAAATTTGTACTATCCCCCTCTGGTGCAGCAGTAGGACATCTGTCTTCACGGGGCCCCCGCAGAGGACCTAACGATTGTTTGAGAAGCTCAGTTTCCGAACCGGCGACATCCCATTCAGTCTGCGAACGACGGACATCCCATTTTTCCGCCCTTACCCATGTTCTCTTTGAACGGAATACGAAGGGAATCACGCGATCGCTCCCGGTACCGTTCGGCCGTCATCCGGCTACCGCGAGCCTGTAGTGAGCCACTGCGGGGGCCAGTGCGTTGCCGCAGCCCAGATGGTTGACGGAAAATCTCACGACAATACAACCCAGGCAGTAAATCGAACTCGGATGAAAAGACAGGGTTACGTTTTAAGATTTCAACTAAAATGATCGAAATAGAAAACTTAAAGGCGATGTTCGGAGACCTCAAAATCCGGGAATGTGAGCATGGTCAATCGCTGACAATTCTGCCGTCTTTTTCAGCTCTTATCGGGTCACCGGGATTTGTTTCTCAATCCTTTGTTGGCCGAAAGCGAGGCCAAGTTGAAGCCTCTGGATAAATTTAGTCGTGATTTCAAGAGTTTTTTTCCGACCGATGTACGATCGAAGTTCACATCCATCGCAATGTTTATGTGCATGGGTAACTTGATCATCGTCATTAAGCTTGCTTGGTTCCTCGCCCTAACAGCCGCTTAAAGGTAGCCGATGGTTGTGCATTCAAGTTCGTTTCGCATTTTCCGGACACATGTCGGGCAAACCTGATTGCAACCTCTCTGGAAAATGAATCTTCATACCGATTCCCCTTGAACCTTGAATTTTGAACGAGTTTTTCGTGATGCTGAGCTCTTACGGCTAAGGCGTCCTATTCCTCTCTAAAACTGGTAACTTTCTTGAGCAGCTCCTTTTGTCTAAACGCGCAGACTTTCTGAAAGCGATAGCGTTCTGAAACCACACAATTTTGGAAAATTAAATCCTCGGATTAGGATTCGTTCGCGCTCCTATCGGTAAACCCGATCGATCCCCTATTTGCGGCTGCCGGGAAGTTTACCAACCTCGGCCCCGCCGCTGAGTGTAAGCTTCGGAGTTCCGAATTCGTAAATGCCCCGGAAAGAGCGTTTTTGCCCCGAACTTCAGCTGGTCCAGCTCAAAGCATTTCATCGGATTCCACCCCCCGTCGCACTTGCCTTACACCTTAAGCGAACCAGATCGGCAGTGCCTTGACGGGGTGCTCAGTCGGAATTTCGAACCCACACCGCGGCAATGCTCTTAATGCAAGCACTAAAGCTTAGCCAGTTTTAATCTAGCCCCCTTTCTGCCGTGCACGGCCTGGGGGATTCCGATGCGGCTGGGGACCGGCCGTAAGAGTCGTATTGGAGACTCGGCGCGGGTTTGCTATTACATAGGCCATACGCTTCCTTCAAACGGCAAATGAGGCATGCTTCAAAAAGCAGAAGAAGCATCATACCCGATAGCAGACGGCGAAGGAGATTTTCGCCAGATTGCAACCAGGTTGTAACAAGAAGACAAATAAGCCGGGTCCCACACCGGCGGAAAATCCTCCGAGGCAAACGGGTAATTCGGGCGGACAAGAAATCGTGAAAACCGTGGTCGGACAAGAAATCGCGAAAACGACCGTCGAAGTCGCGCAGAAAAACGCCGCGCAAACCATCACGGAGTAAACGGGTAAGCTCAGTTCTAAACAAACGAAATATCAGCACAAGCGACACGGGTCGCAAGGCTCGAAGGACCACTGAGAAGGAGCCGGCGGCTCCGCGCCGGATGCCGGCAATCCCCTCTCTCTCCGAATCGCAAGGAGGCCAACCATGAGCACTGAATTCAAACAGCGCCTTCACGTCCATGTGCGATGGTTGATCCACCACGATTTGTCGGAAGTTTTGGCGATCGAATCCGAGAGTTTCGAGTTTCCCTGGTCAGAGCACGAATTCCGTCAGTGCCTTCGACAGCGGAATTGCGTGGGGATGGTCGCCGAGCATAACGACCGAATCTTGGGCTACATGGTCTACGAGTTATCGAAATCGAGAATTCACCTCCTCAACCTTGCCGTTTCCCCTTCCTGGCGGCGGCATGGAGTGGGAAGCCAACTGATTACGCGGTTAATCAATAAGCTTTCCCCAGAACGTCGCAGCCGAATAACCCTGGAGGTTCGGGAAACCAATTTAGCTGCCCAGCTCTTCTTCCGGGCGAATGGTTTCCGCGCGATCTCCGTGCTGCACAACTTTTACGAGGACAGCCCGGAGGACGCCTATCTAATGCAGTATCAATGCCAGCCGTTGCCGCTACCGGTCCGGGGACCAATCAACCGCATTACCCATTGGGCGGGTTAATGGCGCGAAAAACAACCCACAGGCAGGATGAAACCCACCTGACGAAAAAATTTGGGCGAAGGCTCAGGTTGCCAAGTTCGATTCGTCCTCTCCCACCCGTGCGCTTAAGCTCGATGATTTCCTTTTAATCCTCGTCCCCATCCACTTAAACTCGCACCCGTGCGCTTAAGGTCGATGAACTAGATGGACTTGCTGTCGGGACCCTTCCAGTCCCCCTTCCGCGCGCTTAAGGTCGATGGTACTAAGGGATAGGGGGGGCAAAAATCTACCACTCCCTTCCCCGCGCTTAAGGTCGATGAGCAACTTGCGCGCGTATCTCCTTTACTCATCCTCTCCCAACCGCCCGCTAGGTGGCGGGTTGTCGTTATGGAGGTTTGCGCTGCCCCTTAGAGGCTCCCACCTGCCCGTTAGATGGTGGGTTCGCAGCTACGGGAGTTGCATCCAATTAGATGGAGAACTCGCTGCCCGCGAGTTAAAGGCCGGCTGACACCTTCCTCAAACTTTTTCGGTTGGCAAACTTGCCGAATCCCCGCCATCTTATCGGCCCAGCAACGCTGGGATGGAAGTTGGCCGTAAGGGAATTAAGGAGCCCTGAGCTAACAGAGCGCTGAGCTATCAGAAGAATTACGGCAGAAAAGCCGATTCATCGCCCCGCGCAAAACCTTATTCTCCCCCCTATCCCGGACTCATGAAGAATTAGCGCGGGATCCCCAACTTTGAAAGCCAAAGCATCACTTCCCAGGCAAAAGCTAGTCCAAGATTAGAGAGGGCAGATCGGACCCCCAGTAGGTGCGTCCAACCAGCCGCCGAAGCATGACAGGCGGAATTAATGTTCGGTGCTCTTGATTACAGGGTACCCGGGTCGAACACCGTCGTTCGCAAATTGTTACCTGTGCCCGGCATGCCGACCGCTTGACCAGCCCGTTCGCTCCACGGAGTCATCAGATGCTGATAGATCAGGTAATCGATATTTTCCCGCAAAAAGACCTGGCGACCATCCGTAAACGAGACGATTACACCCCCTGGATGTCGGCTCGACGGACGGGGAAGATTTCCCTCCAGATTATAATTGATTTTTTCCGGCGGGCTCTGAGGATTATCCGGCGGGACGTACCAATGGTGCCAAATTACCCCGAGATTAGCCTCGCCCAACATATACCGGGGATTGCCGCTCTGGTCGATGGGGGCCCACTTATCCGTGTCCATATTCTCCGTCAAAAGCAGCGTGTACGAGGCCCCGTCATGGGTCGTGATATATTCCAGCGAGACTTTGACCGGCGGGTTTGGCGTCGCGCTAAAGTTCGGGTCATCATGGGAATGAAAGACCCCACAAGCGGCCTGATCGATCCAGGCAAAATTCGGAGAACCGCTTTGACGATCAAGATCCTCGATCCCACAGTTGACCGCATAACCTAGGGGTGTATCGCCGGCGCCGCTGCGCTGCCGAGGGGCACTCGGACATGAGAGGATCTCCAGAAAAACACGCGGTTTGGCTTGGAAGCTAATCGTGTTGTCTCGCCATTTGGTCGCGAGGTCGTTTCGATCCAGATCCGAAAGGATCATCACAACCCAGCTACCCACGACGTCGTCCAAGCCGTCTTGGGGATCGGCACCCTGGTAAAGCAAATTCCGGTAACCAGGGAACTCGCGATGCCGCCCCTCATACTGAAGCAAGGCCAAGCTTAATTGCTTCTGGTTGTTTCTACAGACGGTTTGGCGGCCAGCTTCTCGGGACGCCTGCACGGCCGGCAGAAGCAAAGCCATCAGCATCCCGATGATCGAAATGACAACGAGCAACTCAACAAGCGTAAACCCCTTACGAACCGGCGAGCTCATGGTTTTCCTCCGAAAAGAGACTGCGGAAGCGACCCTCTCCCCCTGGCCCTATCTGTATTTTGACGTCTTTTGCCGAAGATTTCCAGAAGTTTGCACCTCCAACCGGCGACAGCCTCAGACTGAACCTCCCGGTGGAATGTGGAGCCGTATTTCCAAACTTTACTATACGCAACCCCGTACGATTTGAAAAGACTTTGGCATTTACCCTCTTTAGACCATGGCTAACCATCTGTGTAACCAAGGAGTTGCCGTATTGGTAAACTCAGACCATACGATAAAGCTATGATCCCTCACCTGCTGAGTTACGATCTCCCACCTGCCTTACGCCGCTTCGCAATCGCGAAGTCAAGCGGTTTTGGCAAAAATGTTTCCTTTTCAGCAGTGCGCAGCTTGCCGCAAATCGACGTTTTCCGCCGCAAGGGTATCGGACCTCGAAGAACGGCTTCCTAAACGCGTTATCCATACAATAAGGAATCGCAATAATAATGAAGGGCGAGAATAATGAAGGGCGAGCCGGTTTGAATCAGAGTGACAAGCTGGATGGACACCGGATGTCCCTGCCCACCGATTCGCCTGCAAAGTTCGCACCTCTTTGATCTTGCGAACCCGGCCTCGGCAAATGCCAGATAAGCGTGCTCAGCGGATTTTGCCTGTAAAATCGAATTTCACGGGGCGAAGTGAGGCTTTTCGCTGGCTTTTTGCGACCGTTTTTGGCAGAATACAATCCAGGGGCGGCCGGAGCCACTTGGGAAGACCAACGTTTCCGCTCCGATGCGGGGAAACTATGCGACCAAGGTCGGCGGAGCCGCGCAATAAAGATCTAACAGGGCTATGGGGATAGAGTTTTCGCTAGTTAGGGGGGTTGACATGAGACGGTCTGGACGGTTCGCATTCACGCTCGTCGAGCTGTTGGTGGTCATCATCATCATCGCGATGCTTGCCGGGCTACTTCTGCCGGCGGTGGTTCGAGGTCGGGAGGCCGGGCGTCAGGCCCAGTGTACAAGCAACCAACATCAGATCGCCTTGGCAGTTCAACAATTTGAAAACGCTCGGGGATATTTGCCCGGCTTTATCGACAGTTTCGGTGGGGTCAATGAATTGAGCTGGATTACCATGCTTTTACCCTATCTTGGGGAGGAAGAACTGTGGAAAAAGTGGCGGGATCCCAACGTCACATTACCCACCAAATACCAAAATGCGCGTCCGGACTTGCCGGTCGTCAAATGCCCAAGTGACACCGGCTTAGGCCCCACGGAACTAAGTTACGTGGCAAACTGCGGACGGGCTGACTTGAACCCGAATGATCCGAATTATCCTCGCTTGGCCCGCGGCAGTGGCCTCTTCTTCGATCGCACGGGAAACTCGCCGGTAAAGATCCGAACCGAAATGATCCCCGACGGCGCCGCAAACACTATTTTGTTTACTGAGAATCTTCAGGCCACCTATTGGGCGCCGCCGCTGGATAGCAATGGGGCTTGGTATCCGCCGAAACCGGCTCATGTAGGGGTCGGTTGGGTGCTGGATTACGTGGGGGGATCTCTGGCGTCGCCGTGTTGGCCGATCAACAAGTGCCGCGAGGAGCCGCAGAACCCGATGTCTCCGGCCATCTATTTGGCCCGCCCCTCCAGCGATCACCCCGGCGGCGTGGTGATGACCTACGCAGATGGGAGACAACAGTTCTTCAACGAGGAGATGGACTACGGGGTATTCCAAAAGATAATGGCTCCGGATGATGCCAACGCCGGAATCCCGTAAGCGGTTTCGGTCTTCGGGCAGGAGTTGCTCAGAAACTGATCGTCAGTGCGGGTTATTAAAGGGATCCGCTGAGGCAAGGTAAATCCGCCAAGGCGAGCCAAAACATAACCCGGCGACCTCCGAAAGGAGATGGACAACGCTTTGGCCGGCAGGTGATCCCCTGCTGGAGCACCGTGCTTTTCAGGTATTCCCGCCTTTTTCGCCGGTGGCTTAGCCCGACACGAAATCCTGCACCAACGTCACTTCGCGAATCTGCTTGGTATCCGGTTCGAATACGCGAATTTTCACTTGAATCCCACGCAGCGGATAGGGATACGGGGGTGAGGTTTCGAATTCCGGCGGATCGTCCACAACGCCGTTGCCGTTATCATCGAAACCATTGGTGCCTAAATCGACCCGACCATCTTGAAACTGATCTTCCCCATCGTGTTCGTAGTAGAAAGACCACGTATCGTAAATCGCCGTGCCGTCGGGTAGCGGCACGTTTTGCTGGTCAACTTTGCTTAGGCCGGAGCGCAAATCCCCCGGGCCCCCGAACCACGAAAGTCCTCCATATCCCAAATCCACATACGCCCCGGTAGCAATTTGTATTTGTGGCCCAGTGCCAGGATAGCCCGGATCCCCAGGGTATAAAGCGATTCCGCCAGGACCCAAGATGATCGGCGCCCACGGATCCCAGGCCTTTATATCAAAACCGATAACATTCGTTAGGACCACCTCTGCGCCCACCCGGGGACCCTGAAAGTTCCCCAGCACACCGGTCATGGGATCGACAAGCTGCGGAGTCGACACGGTGCCCCAGCGGTGGGGGTCGGTCCAAAGATCGGTCCAGACTAGGCTTCCGCTCTCTGCCGCATCCTGAATCCCTGGTCGAGGACCTATAGGAACCTGCGTTGTGGATGTCCACATCATCCACGCCGGATGCGAACACTCCTCCAGGAGCGGCAATCCCAATAGCCCCCAAAAGCTGGCATCATACGGGAACAGCTGAGTGCCATGGACCCAGTGAGCAAAACGATTCCGGCGATTCGTCAAATCGCCGAGTGAATTCGGAACCCAACCCACTAAATTGGGATTGAACACGGGACGGACCGAAACATCGGCCAGATTGAAGATGCTTTGCCCGCCTAACTCGGCCAAGTCGATGACCCCGTTGGTGTTTGCATCGGTCAGACTCAAAACATGGGGAGCGACCAGCAAGACACGCCGATAAAGCGTCCGACCTCGAACAAACCAAGCCACCTCGGCCACGGGAGATTCTAAGCTGCCGGCCCCCGAAGCCAGCCGCCCAATGAACGGGCGATCCAGATTCCGAGTCGTAAACATCAAAATGTCATCGAAGTCCGTCACGGTGGAATCCGGCTCGCCCGTATCGGCATTTCGGGCAAACGAGCGTCTCATGGGGGGATTGGCAAGGTCGTTATGATCCCAAACCGGCGTGCGGACTCCTAATGGCCCCTCAATGTACTCGAAGTAACCCTCGTTAAATTCGGGCCGACGAGGCGGCGACATGGTCACGGTAACCCCCGCCAAATCCTTCTGAAGCAAATTGCGGGCAGCCCGGAGGCGGTCAGCGGTCTCCAAAATTGAGCGCGTATCGTTCATTGAGCGACTGATGGCCGCCAAAATCGCCATCACACTTGTCAACATAATGATCGATAAGGTGGTAGCGGTCAAAAGTTCCACAAGAGTAAACCCGCTTCTCCCCCTGCTCCGCCGGCTGCATAGATGCAAGCGAAGCTGACTAATTCGACTTGCCAACGGTTGCGTTCCCGGCATGAGATAAACTCCCCATCGCCTTGAGTAGGATGGTGTGCCCTCGGATGAAAGGCCCCCACATCTAATCTGACCTTTGTCGATCGAAGATGTCAAACGTTTTGCTGCCTTAAGCCGGCGTCAATGACTCACAATTTCACAAGTTGTGGAGTTAATTTCCGCGAATTGCCGGTAAAAAATTCGGCCGGCCCCGCCAAGAGGCGATTTTTTTCTTCTTTTTTTCTCTAAAATTTCCTCGAAATTTCCTCTTGCCTATTCTGGCATCGGAACAACCTGCGTATTGCAACATGCGGACTTCTTGCCTATTCCGGCGTCCCGACAGCTTCCATATTGCAACATGCGAACTCATTGCCTATTCCGGCATCCAAACCACCACGTGCTTACAGCAAGATCAGTGCCACTTTCCTAATCCGGCATCCGAATTGGCGGCCTATTCCCGCATCCGAATCCACGAATGCGGACAAAAAGCAGCACTTCAGATCCGAATTGGAGGCTGCACCCCCGATTCATCAAAAAGCAGATTCCTAAAGGGTGAAGTAACAACCTGAGGTTTACGAGAATTTGAAAACTGAGGTTTATCAGAATTAACAGAATTCAGGATTTCCAGAATTGAGAACAAGGCCACTGACGAGTGCAAACCGATTGAAGGATTCCACGCTTGTACCGAATCCCACCTTAACATCTGCCAGATTATAAGACAGATACCCCCTTGAATTGGACCAGGTCATACGGCGAAGATGTTGCGCCGACAATCTTTACTCTCAATTGAGATATTGCGCCGACAATCTTTCTCTCGATTTAGGCATTTCTCAGGCGCTCTTTCTCTCAGTTCAGCCTCAAAACTCTGCCCAACCCGGAAACCGGGGAAACGGGATGACGTCCCGGATGTTCCCCAAGCCGGTGATAAACTGTAGTGCACGTTCGACGCCTAGCCCGAAGCCGGAATGGGGGACCGTCCCATATCGCCGCAAGTCCAAATACCACCAGTAGTTTTGGGCCTCAAGACCTTGTTCGGCCATTCGCGCCTCGAGGATTTCTAGCCGTTCCTCGCGTTGACTTCCGCCGACGATCTCCCCCACCTTGGGAACCAGCACATCCATCGCTCGGACTGTCTTCCCATCGTCATTCAGTCGCATGTAAAAGGGTTTAATTTGCCGAGGGTAATCGTAAAGGATCACCGGTCCACGGAAGTGCTCTTCGGTCAAATATCGCTCGTGTTCGGCCTGAAGATCGCGGCCCCACTGGACGGGAAATTCGAATGCTCGGCCCGAACCCTGCAACAGTTCAATCGCCTCCGTGTAACTGAGCCGAACAAACGGACTTTCAATGATCCGCTCCAGCGTTTCGATCGCGGTAGGGTCGATCCGCTCGCGAAAAAACGCCATATCCTCCGGACATCGTTCGAGTACACGGCCGAATAAGTGCCGCAAAAACCGCTCTGCCAGCTCCACGTTATCTTCGAGCTCGAAGAAAGCCATTTCCGGCTCAACCATCCAGAACTCCGCCAAATGCCGAGTGGTGTTGGAATTTTCGGCCCGAAATGTTGGCCCAAACGTGTAGACCTTGCCCAACGCACAAGCGAGGGCCTCGGCCTCCAGTTGGCCGCTGACCGTCAGGTAGGATGGTCGATCGAAGAAATCCAGGCTGTAATCGATTTCACCGTTTCGTTTGGGCACATCGGCTAAATTAAGGGTGGTGACCTGAAACATGGCCCCCGCCCCTTCGCAGTCGCTCGGCGTGATAATCGGCGTGTGAATGTAGAGGAATCCCTCGTTTTGGAAAAACTCATGGATCGCCATGCACAGGCAGTTTCGTACCCGGGCCACCGCGCCGAAAGTATTGGTTCGCGGCCTCAGGTGGGCAATAGTCCGCAGAAACTCGAAGGAATGGTGTTTCTTTTGAAGTGGATAGCGCTCCGGATCGGCCCAACCGTAGACTATGATCTTATGAGCTAAAAGCTCTGTTGCCTGCTTGCTGCCCGGGGAAGCCTGCAAGAGTCCTTCCACCCGGATACTGCATCCTGCCCCTAACCGCCGGATTTCCGATTCGTAATTCTCCAGTTTTTGGTCCGCAATGATTTGAAGATTTTCCAGACACGACCCGTCGTTTAGCTCCAAGAAACTGAATCCCCCCTTCGAGTCGCGCCGGGTCCGCACCCAGCCCCGGACCACAACTTCTTTCCCGATCCAGGCAGGCGACCGGGCTTGGGCAACACTTAACTTTTGGCCCATGTCCCTCCACCTCCTCTTGAAAAGCAAGCGTCGGCGTACAAACGATTTCCCAAAGTGAACTCAAATCCCCTAACAATTTCAATCCGTGTTGGATCTTGCCCAAACGCCCCTCACACCGCGGAATATCAGTCTCCTACAAATCCCAAGCACCATTTGAAAGTAAATAATTGTTTTCATCTTTCCGTCATTTTGAGCATTTTCCAGTTTGAGCATCTTCGAGAAAGTCATTCCCCAATACCGGAAGGCTCCGCCGCGCGCGTGACGATTGATTTGACGCCGTTTATAACGTTTTGAAATTCCCGATCGCCCCGGCGGATTCCTCGCGGTTGAAAACTCGCGTGTACCGCTTTAAAAAGCAAATGGATTTAAAGAACTCGATGAATCATTTTGAATGAACCATGATGCCGTGCAGGAACTGCTGCGCAGTGCAGGTTTCCGTACCAGAGTTAGCATCCCGGCCGCCAGTAGTACCGCCCTTCTCGGGCAACTGCGCACAGCTCGGATTGGCCGGACGATACCAACACAATCGCGGCATCCTCTCGCGGCGGACGACCTCGACATGACTTCGGCAATTCTTCCGCATGGAGACCAACTCTCTCGCGGCTGCCCCCCTAGCTGGGTTTTACGCCGCTACTTTCGTCCTGGATCTGCACCGCCGAGACAAACAGCGACCGAATCGGTTGGATAACGCGCTTATGGATTTGAATGACCGAACCGATCGTCGCCACCACAAGTGCCGCCAAAAGGAGAAAATTAAACACCACCCGCCGCCAACCGCGACCTACCGCCTCGCCGATGTAAGCCCGCGAATTCTGAAGGACGAAAAACATTAGGTACGCAATCGGAAGCATCGTGAAACAGATGGCCGAGGCCACAATGGGAAACCAAATCACGCGATTGATATTGAAGACAACCCCCAATATTCCGATGACAGGAACCAGGGTAAATAGTCGATATCGTGCCACAGTATATTCTAGACCTAGCATCTCACAAACGGTGAATCCGCACACCACCATGTGGGCACTGATCGCCCCGCAGCACATCCCCAAAAGCCCCAAATCGAAGATGATTCGGCCTAATTTATCCCCCATGAGCTGAGCCAGCGACTGCGAGGCCTGTAGCGGGGACATCCCCACCTGAACGAACTCTTTATCGGGTTGGAAAACCCCCGAGACGGTCATTGCCAAAATCACCAACGACGTGACCAGCACAAATGGAATAAACATGGACATGACCAAGTCCCAACGGGCCAACGTCTTATGGGCGGGCCCCCAACCCTTCGCAAGAAGCGAATACGGATAAAGAAAGGTCATGTTGATTCCGACCGAGGCCCCCAGCATCCCCAACACCAGGGTCAATGAGTCGCGATGTTCGCTGGTCAAGCCCGGGGCATCGGCCACCTGGGGAATTCCGTACCAGCCGAAAAATCCCTTAAGAACCTCCGACCACTGTATCTTCCCCGCTTGCAGGATAACGACGGCACCAAACGATAGGATGACGAGCCCGATCACGCCCCGCAAAAACCATTCGTAGAATCTTATCCCGCGTGCATGGCTGCCATATCGCCACGTCGTCGTGATGTTGATGGCCAGAATGGCAAACCCGGTCAGCCAACTGACGAGCAGACCCAGCGAAGTGAGTTGGGTATCGGAGCCGGTTTTGATCTCCAGCGATGCCCCGGAAATCGTGGTGACCAAATCCCGCATGGCCCCCCCGGCCAAGGTATACTGGGGAAAATGCCAAATGATCGAGGCCACAATGGCCCCCAAAGCCCAGAGAAAAGCAAGCGGCATTCCCAGTTGTCGCCCGAAGCCGCGATACGGCCGCTCCCCCGTGGTGAGCACGATGTTGGCCAAAGCCGCCATCATGCATACGCCCAAAAACATCGCCACCGGCTGAACCCACAGGAGCTTGTAGCCGAACGAAGCGCCGGCCATCACGGAGGCCGAAGCACTTCCTGCGCCCAAGGTCATGGCACTCTGCAATAGCCCGGGACCGGTGCGCTTCAAATATCCCCAAAACCGTCGCGAAGCCGGCTGCTGTTCCAGCTCGCGGAGTTCCTGGATTTCGCGCTCCAGCTTCTCCGGGTCCCACTTGGCGGTCATGGGCAGGCCCTTTGTGGCAGTCGTCATGCTCAGCTCCCTTTTTCGATGGCGAAGTTATTAAACGCGTATTTATGGGCGAACAATACTCGCCGTTTACCCGGCAAAAACGCTCACTACTACTACTTATTAACGTTCCTTCTACTTATTAACGTTCCTTCTCCTTGTTGATGCAAACCGCCCCCTCAGCTCCCCGATCTTGTCCCCTCAGCTCCTCGATTTTGTCCCCTTAGCTCCTCGGTCTTGCCCCCTTAGCTCCTCGGCCTTGCCATTATGGCACGAGGATTTTTGGGGTCCTACCATCTTGGCCCCCGTCCGGA
>Ga0209721_1000246_pt1 | contig 54624 bp, 47 predicted proteins | sample TshhotsprinmetaG_FD_184139 | JGI IMG/M metagenome (GOLD analysis project Ga0209721, IMG submission 184139) | Hot spring microbial communities from South Africa to study Microbial Dark Matter (Phase II) - Tshipise hot spring metaG (SPAdes)... | ecosystem: Environmental > Aquatic > Thermal springs...
GGGGCGGTTGCCGTGGCGCGGAAGACCCCTGCGCTCAGTATTGAGGCACGAGGCGGGGCAGGATCCTTCGGTTGGCCGCTCTCCTGTTGTTCTCCAATTGTTCAGCAAATGCCGCAGCGCGGTGGCCGATGGCGCGGGAGATGCGCAGTCGTCGCGCGCAGCGGGACGATTGATGTGGCGCGAAAATTGGTCTTTGCCCAACGTGCTGGGGCACTGTCCGGTTATGTGCGCAGCTCTGTCATCACTCGCTTCAGCAGATGTTCGACGAGTTACCTGCCAGAATCGCGCGCACATAATACCGGCAGCGAGAAGGTAACGGATACAGCGCCGATCGGCTCATCCACCAATCGCCTGCCCAACCCAATAGGTGTAGCGACCCACTGTTGACATCCCGCGCACAGTGATTCCTTCAAACGGCGCAACTTCAGCTTCGTTCACGAGGACGAGGGATGGTTGCACGCCGGGAAAGCGCGCTTTGTAAGCGGCAATGGCGGCAGCAATTTTTTGCTGTACCGGCGTTTTTGGATTATCGTCGTACCACATAAGGAAGGGAGGTTGGCGACGAGCGAAGCTTTCTCCTTGCTGATTTGGGACGCTGTTGGAAGTAGCGACGGTTGTGCTGGCAGTTGTCGTGGTTGCTGGATGTTGCGCTTTGCGAGCCATAGCCGGTCTCTCTTTCCCTATTCAAGGGCGCCGCGTGTCTGATATGGTAACAGTTCGTTGTCAATCGCGCGCGGCGCAACGTTGTCTGAAGTTTCTGTCGATGCGCTGATGTCTGACGGCGTTGTAACGAGACAGCCAGGCCCGACTATGCGACCCAGGGATTGACAGGCTGATGGTGGGATCCGCTCAGCGTTCGGTCGTGGTCGTCAACTGGCCGGATTGACAGATGCGCAACAGATTGCGCTTCCTGATGAGCTGCTGTCGATTGGACTGCTGTCTGCCCCAATTGTCCTCGCGTCCAGCTTCAGGCGCGTAGCCTCTCACGCTGCATATACCAGATATTGGCTTCCAGATCGTGGATCAGAGTACGTTCGTTACCGTCAGCACAAAGGACGCGATAGTGGCGCTGCGCGCCGTCGCGACGACAAAGATCGCGAATCCAGCGAATGCCGGTTACGCGATGCAGGCGATCACGGTGACGAAAGGTGGCCGGCAGAAAGCTGAAACGCAATTCAATCAATGTAATCCGGTCGCACCGTGGGAGATGACGTAATGTGACCGATGACGGACGACGCGGTAACGTCTGTAGCATTCTCCAGCTTAACATCGGCGTTTCTCCCAACTGGTGCAATGACCCTGGGGAAAGTATATCAGAACATATGTTCAATGTCAAGCCGGATCTTCGCGTTGCCAATCGCCGCTCCGTCCGCCTCGCTTGGCAATCAGGCGAATGGCGTCAATCTGCATCGTTTTGTCAACCGCTTTGCACATGTCATAGATGGTTAATGCAGCAATACTCACTGCGGTCAGCGCTTCCATCTCCACCCCGGTTTGTCCGGCGCAGCGCACCGTTGCTTCAATCTCAAGCGCATTGCCCGCAGGATCGGGTGAAAAGTTGACGCTGGCATGACTCAAGTTGAGCAGATGACAAAGCGGAATGAGTTCGGCAGTGCGCTTGGCGGCCATAATGCCGGCCACTCGCGCCACTGCCAGTACGTCACCCTTCGGCATTCCGCCGCTGAGAATGAGTTCAAGTGTTTTCGCCTGCATGATTACCCGGCCACGCGCAATTGCTTCGCGTTGGGTAACCGCCTTGTCGCCAACATCGACCATACGCGCCCGTCCATCGGCATCGAGATGATTTAATTCGCTCATTTGTTCTTCCTTTAGCGTGATTTGACTGACTTTATACGCTCAAATATTCTACTCGATCCATTTGTATTGCTGCAATTAATGGAATTGTTATGTTTTTAGATGCTGCACTGCCTTGAAACGGTGGTACAGGTCGGCTATAATGTGGCGAGAGGTGGGGAAAAGTGGGGGAAAGTGGGTCTTTCTCCCTAACTGTGCGGAGATTATCGTTGTGTTTCTGGGGACGCACGAACATGCCATCGACGAGAAAGGGCGTCTGGCTATTCCGGCGCGCTTTCGCGCCGAGCTTGCCGGTGGCATGGTGCTGACCCGCGGTTTCGATCGCTGCCTGCTCATCTTTCCGCTCCCCTTCTGGAGTGAATTGACGCGCCGGGTAAGTGCGCTTTCACTGGTCGATGAAGATGCGCGGATGCTGCGCCGATTGTTATTTGCCAGCGCTTCCGAGCAAGAGATGGATCGCCAGGGGCGGATCCTCTTGCCGCAGAGTCTGCGTGAGGTTGCCAGTCTGACCGAGCAGGCCGTGCTGGTCGGTCTGGATACCTATATCGAGGTATGGTCGCCTGAGCGCTGGCGCGAGGTGGAAGACCGCCTGGCCAGCCAGGGGCCGCGATTTGACGAACAGATGCGGAAGTTGGGGATTTGATGACGGTGACATTCCAGCATACGCCGGTATTGTTGGCTGAGGTGGTAGCGGCGCTGGCTCCGCGGCCTGGTGGTTGTTATCTCGACGCAACCGTGGGTGGCGGTGGTCACGCGCTGGCAGTGTTGCAGGCTGCTCAGCCCGGCGGGATGCTGTTGGGAATTGATGCCGATCCGGCGGCGCTGGCAGCCACTGCCGACCGTCTGGCTGAGGCCGGGTTGCGTGAGCAGGCGGTATTGCGTCACGGTTCATTCGCCGATCTGACCAGGCTGGCAACGGAGGCGGGTTTTACGGCTTTTGACGGTATTTTGTTCGATCTGGGCGTGTCATCATATCAGCTCGATACGCCCGAACGCGGCTTTTCCTTTGCGGCTGATGGGCCGCTCGATATGCGGCTCGATCCGACTCAGGGGTTCACTGCTGCCGATCTGGTGAACAGGTTGAGCGAGCGTGAGCTGGCCGACATCATTTTTCAATACGGTGAAGAACCGGCAGCTCGTCGCATTGCTCGCGCAATTGTTGAACGACGCCGCGCGCAGTCCTTCCAGCGCACTGCTGATCTGGCGGCGCTGATTGCCCGTGTTGTGGGTGGTCGTCATGGCCGGATTCATCCGGCTACGCGCACCTTTCAGGCGCTGCGGATCGCGGTCAATCGTGAGCTTGACCGGTTGGCTGCGGCGTTGCCGCAAGCGGTGGCGTTGCTCGCGCCGGCTGGTCGCCTGGCAGTGATCAGTTTTCATTCACTCGAGGATCGGATTGTCAAACAGTTTCTGCGTGCCGAAGCGTCTGGCGAAACGCCGCGCCTGATGATCATGACCAAAAAGCCGGTGGTGGCAACGGATGAAGAAGTCGCAGTTAATCCGCGCGCGCGCAGCGCCAAACTGCGAGTCGCGGCCCGGCTTGCTTGAGAGGCCTTTTTGCCAGCAGAAGGGAGTGCTATGGCAGTCAGAAGTGAACAGATACCAGCCCAGGTCGGTCGAGTGCAGTTGCGCCGGATTGATCTCTCGCGCTATCTCAAGCTCGATGGCGCGCGCTATATGCTGCTGTTAGCGCTCATTTTCTGTCTGCTTAGCCTGGTCACACTGGTACAGACTGGATTGGTGGCGCGCATGAATTATGAACTGGTGGAGTTGCGGCAGCAGCAGGTGCAGCTTAACCGGCACTATTCACATCTGCACGAGCAATTAGCGCGCGCGCAATCGTTTGAGATGCGGCTCAAGCGAGCCACTGAACTTGGGTTTCGCCAGCCTTCACCTGATCAGATTCGTTACGTGCGCATTCCAGATTTGCCGGATATTGAAGAGTAATCTTGTATGGGTGCTACGACACGCCGCGCAACTTCTACCCCGGCTCCGGCTGTTACGACGCCGCCAGTTGGGCGTCTGGCCCGCTGGCGGCTTCAGGCGTTGCTGATCGTGTGTTTCATTATCACCCTGATCGTCATTATGCGACTCGTCGATCTCCAGGTGGTGCGCAGTTTCGATCTGGCGCGCAAAGCGCGGTTGGAGATTGAAACCCCGGTCTTGCTGGCGCCACGTCGCGGCCAGATTACCGATGCGCGCGGGACAGTGCTGGCGATGGATGTTGAACGGCAGAGCCTTTTCGCCGTTCCGCCACAGGTGCCGGCTGCGCGGAAAGCAGAGATTGCCCTGATGATTGCCGGTATTACCGGTGCGCCTGCCGAACCGATTCTATCGGCGCTGCGTTCTGATCGCCAATGGGTGCGATTGGCGCGCTGGCTCGAACCAGAGCAGGCCGAACAGATTGCTCAACTCGACCTGCCCGGTCTCTGGCTGGTTTATGAGCCGATGCGGTTTTACCCACAAGCGACGACAGCGGGGCAAGTGGTGGGAGCGCTTAACCTCAATGGCGAAGGGATTAGCGGGATTGAGGCCTATTATGATGCGTTGCTGCGCGGCACTGAGGGGCGGGTTGAGGGCGAATTTGATCCGGATCGCAATCCGATTGCAACTTCATTGTCACGGACTTTGCCTCCGCAAGATGGCGCCGATTTGCAATTAACTATCGATCCTTTCATTCAGCAGTTGGCCGAACGCGAGCTGAAACAAGCGGTTGAAGAGCAAAACGCTGACGGTGGCACAATCATCGTTCTCGACCCGCGCACCGGCGCTATTCTGGCGATGGCAAGCTGGCCGTTTTTTGATCCAAACCGCTGGCAAGAGTATCCACCGGAGGTATACGGGCGCAATCCGGCAATCGGTACAGTCTACGAGCCGGGGAGTACGTTCAAGATGTTCACTGCTGCGGCTGCGCTCAGTTCGGGTGCCGTCACTACGGCCACGACGGTGGATGATCCGGGCTGGGTGGTGCGTTTCGGTCGCACTCTGCGCAATTTCGATGGCGCGCCGCATGGCCCACTGACGCTGGCCGGGATGATTTACTATTCGAGCAATGTGGCTGCGCTGCAATTTAACGAACTCACCGGCCCAGAAGCGTTCTACCGCGCGATAACCCGTTTTGGTTTTGGTCAACCGACAGGAGTTGATCTGTCCGGCGAAGAGAGCGGGATCGTCAATTTCTACGGCGGTGTTGGCTACAATCCGCTAACCTTTCTGGTCAATGCTTATGGTCAGGCTATTTCGGTGACCCCCTTGCAACTCGTGCAGGCAGCGGCAGCCATTGCCAACGACGGCGTCATGATGCAGCCTTACGTCGTGCAGCAGATCTGTCGCGCTCAAGAGTGTGAGCGCGTTCAGCCGCGCGAAGTGGGCAGGCCGATCACTCCAGACGTGGCGCGCGCTGTGCGGGAAATGCTGGTGGAGGCAGCCAATCACTATGCGCCTGTGGTTTGGGGGCCGCGCACCGGCAACTGGAGTGATCAATGGCTCGTTCCCGGTTATCGGGTTGGCGCGAAAACCGGCACTGCTTCAATCCCCTTGCCGGGTGGCGGCTACGATCCGGCCTATACGATTGGTTCGGTGTTAGGTATCGCGCCCGTTGATAATCCGCGCTTCGTGGTGCTGGTCAAGATTGATCGACCTAAAAAGGATACGCTCGGAGTGTTGACTGCGATCCCGGTCTATTACAACGTCGTTGATCAGTTGTTTCGCTATGCCCATCTACCGCCGGATCGCGCGCTGGTGAGTCCGGGACAGCCATAGGGAGGATGCATTGGCAGGCCAATTTGCGCTCTCAGCTTCATATCAGTTGTCGTGGCCGCAGTTGCGCCGAAGGCGACTGGGGGGAAATGCTATAATGGCCTTCGCGCAGCGCTGGATCCATGACAGGGCTCGGGGAGGGCGCATTGATCAGACTCGACAATCTCTTGTATGGGGTGCAACCGCGATCAACGCGACAGGCGGTTATCGTGCCGTCTCCGTGGGCCGATACAATGATTGGCCCGGTCGTGACCGACTCGCGCGAGGTAACGCCGGGATCGCTCTTTGTCGCGCTGGCCGGCGAACGCACCGATGGCCATCGCTTTTTACCCGATGTGGTGGCGCGTGGCGCCGCAGCGGCCTTGGTGTCGGCTGCGACACTGGAACGGTTGGCTCCCGATCTGAACGCTGTGGCGCGACCATGGCGGTTGATCGAGCCGACACAGGCCACAATGCTGGCAACCGTTGCTCCAGAAACGTGCCTCCTCATCGCTGTAGACGACCCACTCTGCGCCTTGCAGCGAGTGGCCGTCTACCATCGACAGATGTTCACGCCGACGGTGATCGGAATCACCGGTAGCGTGGGCAAGACCTCGACCAAAGAGGTCGTCGCGGCTGTCATAAGTCAGCGATTGAGAACCTTAAAAAGTCAACGCAGTTTTAACAGCGAGGTGTCTTTGCCGGCAACCTTGCTCGGGCTGACTGCCGACCATCAAGTGGCAGTGCTCGAGATGGGGATGTGGGCGGCGGGCGAGATTCGCTTTCTGGCAGCCCTTGCCCGCCCCCACATTGGGATTGTCACCAATGTCGGCCCTTCGCATCTGGAACGTTTGGGCAGTATTGAAGCCATTGCTAATGCCAAGGCAGAGTTGCCCGAATCGTTGCCGGCAGATGGATGGTGCATCCTCAATGCTGATGATCCACGGGTAGCGGCGATGGTGGATCGCACCCGGGCGCGGGTGATGACGTATGGTTATGCGTCACAGGCCGATGTGCGCGCGCTAGACGTGGTCAGTCATGGTCTGCGCGGGATCGAGCTGACGGTGCAGTATCAGGGTGGACAGTACCATTTGTCTACCCCCTTGATCGGGAAACACCATGCATATACGGCGCTGGCGGCGATTGCCGCCGGTCTGGTGCTCGGTCTTGATTGGGAAGCAATTGCCGCCGGTCTGCGCGAACCCGGTGAACAGTTACGGTTGCGAGTCGTTCGCGGTCAGAACGGTATCACCATCATTGATGATACCTACAACGCTGCGCCACTCTCAACCATCGCTGCGCTTCAGGTTTTGGCCGAAACCAGAGGACGACGGATTGCAGTGCTGGGCGAAATGCTCGAACTCGGCGCTGCAACGGAAGAGGGCCATCGCCAGGTCGGTGTAGCCGCTGCAACAACCGCCGATTGGCTAGTTGCGGTTGGACGACAGGCGAAGACGGTAGCCGCAGCGGCGCTGTCTGCCGGTATGTCTCCTGAGCGAGTGGTTGTGTGTGATGATAATGATGCGGCCATCGATCTGCTTCGACGCATGGTCGAACCTGGCGACTGCTTACTGATCAAAGGGTCGCGGGGTGTGCAGATGGAAACAATCGTTACTGCGCTCCAGATGTGAGCACTGTTCCATGACCACAGGAGAAGTTGCGTGAGTGTGCTTCGTGCAGTGCTGGTTCAGGATATGGCGCGCGCGCTGTTGCTCGCCGCAGCAGCGTTCGTGTTGACGTTAGTAGTTGGCGCATGGTGGATCCGATTCGCCCGTAAGCACAAGCTGGGCAAGCGTATCCGTCCGGATGGCCCGGAGAGTCATCTGGTGAAGATGGGAACGCCAACTATGGGTGGAATTATGATCGTGAGCACAGTAGTGGTGCTCACCGTTCTTTTCAATCTAGTTGATCGCTGGTCGATGCTGCTCCCGTTGGGGGTCATGGTGAGCTTCGCCGTATTGGGCGCCATTGACGATTGGCTTTCGCTGACCGGCTCGCGTTCGAAGACGTATGGTTTTACGGTGCGGTTTAAATTTTGGATTATGACGGCAGTGGCTCTGGTTGCCAGCCTGGCGCTCTATCTGCCGCAGCCGTATGGTCTGGAGCACGAAGGGTTAGCGCAGATACCCTTCGTGGGCGAAGTGAACATCGGCCTCTGGTTCATTCCCATTGCTGTCCTGATTATCGTCTTCATCTCGAACGCGGTTAACATCACCGACGGTCTCGATAGTCTGGCTGGCTGGAATCTGACCCTGGCCTTTGGAGCATATGGCGTTATCACCTTCCTGGCCGAGCCTCGTCTCACCAACCTGATGGCGTTCTGTTTTACCGTGGTTGGCGCATGCGCAGCTTTTCTCTGGTATAACGCCTATCCAGCTCAAGTCTTTATGGGGGATCTCGGCGCTCTGGCTCTGGGGGCAACCCTGGCGGTCGTCGCTTTACAGTCGCAGCAATGGCTGCTCTTGCCAGTGATTGGAATTGTGTTTGTGGTGGAAGCACTCTCGACAATGATCCAGACCGGCTATTTCAAGTGGACGAAATGGCGTTACGGCGCGGGGCGGCGCGTGTTCAAGATGGCGCCGCTTCATCACCATTTCGAATTGCTGGGATGGAGTCAGCCGCAAGTGACGCAGCGGTTTGTCTTGATCGGCACAGTCGCCGCAATGGTGGGAATTTCCCTGGCTCTGATCTTTGGGCCACCGCAGGTGGGAGGACAGGTTGAACAGCCGGTTATGATGCTGATCGAGCAGAGTAAGTAGCATTGTCTGCCGGGAAAGCAGGAATTCGCTCATCAAGCTGGCAAACAAGTGGTCGATAGACGCCGGTATTGACCGAGAGATGTGCAGCAGGAACTAATGATGACACCATTGGCTGGCAAGCGAGTCGTGGTCATGGGGCTGGGTGTACACGGTGGCGGGTTAGGAGTGGCTCGCTGGCTGTTGCGTCAGGGCGCCGAGGTGACTGTGACTGATCTGGCTTCGGCTGAGGTGTTGGCCGAGTCGATTGCCCGGCTTGATGCGTTCGCTGCCGAACTCGGCGCGCGTGTGCAGTACACATTGGGTGAACACCGTGCCGAAGATATTGCCATTGCCGATATGCTGGTGGTGAACCCGGCGGTGCGACCCGATTCGCCGTGGCTGGCGCTGGCTCGTTCGCATGGAGTGCCGATTGAGACAGAGATGACCCTCTTTTTCCGGGCCTGTCCGGGGCCGATCCTCGGTGTGACCGGCACGAAAGGCAAGACCACGACAACGCTCTTGCTGGCGGCTATGATCCGGCAACGCTATCCCGATACCGTTGCGGCGGGCAATCTGCGAGTTTCGGCATTAGAAGCGCTTGATCAGATCGGGCCGCAAACGCCGGTTGTGCTGGAATTGAGCAGTTTTCAGCTTGAGCGGCTCGGCGAGGTCGGGCTTAGCCCTGCATTCGCGCTGCTGACTAATCTGGGGATCGATCATCTCAACTGGCACGGTTCCCTGGCAGCGTATGCTAATGCCAAACGCCAGATCATGGCTCATCAGGGGCCAGACGGGATCGCGGTCTTGCCGCCAGAGCAGGCGCGAGACTGGGGAAATGGCCGGCAAGGGGTGATCTGTTTCAGTCTTTCCGATCCGAACGCCGATGCGACAGTCGCTACCGATGGCACATTTCGTTATCGTGATGTCATCCTGTTTCGCCGCTCAGATCTTCGGCTACCGGGTGAACACAATGCAGCAAATGCGCTGGCTGCGGCAACGCTGGCCTATCGGTTTGGGATTGATCCTGACGCGATTGCGACAGCGCTGCGCAGCATAACCGGTGTTGAGCATCGGTTGGAGCTGGTGGCAACGATTGATGGTGTTGCCTACATTAATGATACTACGGCCACCAATCCGGCGGCAACGGCAGCGGCGCTGGCAACTGTGCCGGGGCCAATCGTGTTGCTGACCGGCGGAGCTGACAAGGATCTCGATCTGCCAGCGCTGGCCGCTGCCATTGCGCGCGGCGCAGCGGCGGTTGTGCTCTTACAGGGTAGCGCAACACCCAGGTTGCAGTCGCTCTTACAGGTGCAGGCGCCCGCTTTGCCGGTGTTTGGGCCGTTTGATGATCTAAAGACGGCGGTGCAAACGGCCCGTTCTCTGGCTCAACCTGGCGGCGCAGTCTTGCTCTCGCCTGGCTGCGCAAGCTTCGGCATGTTTCGGAATGAATTTCATCGCGGTGAAGCTTTTCGCCGCGTCGTAAGCGAGCTGGCCGCCGTTCGCGTCGGGGAGCAAGATCATGACACGTCCGCCTGATGAGCCTGATGAGATTGAAGAGTTTCTACGCCGGGCCGAACGCGAATTCGGTCGCCGTCCTGATCTGCCCGAAGAGCCGCCGCGTTCGTCGCCACCTCCTGCGCCGCCGCGTCCGGTCGTGACCTACAGTATGCTCTGGGTTATTGGGATCATCTACCTGCTGAGCTGCGTGCTCAGCGGTTCGTTCTTCCAGCCGGACTTCCCGGTATTACTTGCATTAGGCGCAAAGGTCAATGAGCGGATTGCCAATGGTGAAGTCTGGCGGTTGGTGACGGCCATCTTTCTGCACGCGAACCTGATCCACATCTTCTTTAATGGTTACGCGCTCTCGGTGCTGGGGCCGGAAACCGAACGCTTCTACGGTCATGGCCGGTTTCTGACCCTTTATCTGCTGAGCGGTTTGGGCGGCAGCATTGCTTCGTATACCTTCTCGCCGGCGCCGGCAGTGGGTGCAAGTGGCGCTATCTTTGGTGTGATCGGGGGGCTGGGAATCTTCTACTACCTCAACCGGCAGGCGTTGGGTGATTTTGGACGCAATCAGGTGCGGGGAATTGTTGCCATTGCCTTTATCAACCTGCTGATCGGCTTTGCAGCCCAGGGAATAATCGATAACTGGGGACATTTGGGTGGTCTGGTGAGTGGTGTCTTGATCGGAACAGCGCTTTCGCCGCGACTGGTTGTCGATTGGCGCTTTTTTCCGCCAATGCTCATTCGCCGTTTTCTCCCCCAAGGCTGGTTATGGACAATGGCGATCGCGTTGATGATGATGGTGCTGTTCGGTCTGGTGGCGCCGGCATAAGATTGCGACGGCAACGGGTGTCTGTCTTCTGACGCGCTATCTGTTCTGGTTGGAAATAGGGAAACTATGGGTAATCGTGACCATTCAGGCGTTGCTGCAATTCCGATCTTTGACCGAACGTCACGTCCGCCGGATCGGGTGCTGCTGGCGACAGTGATCGGCCTGACCGCTTTCGGGTTGGTGATGGTCTACAGCGCCAGTTTCGTCGAAGCAACGGTGCTCTACGGCAACCCATTCTATTATCTGTTGCGTCAGGCAACTGGCGCGTTGATCGGGATCGGCGCGTTGCTGGTCATCCAGCGGATCGATTACCGGGTCTGGCAACGATATTCAATCTATCTCATGGTTGGCGCGTTGATTCTGCTGATTGCTGTACTGATCTTGCCGGCGAGTTTGACCGAGGTCAACGGCGCGCGATCGTGGATCCGTTTTGGTGAAGGCTGGCTGGGTGTGTTCAGTATTCAGCCGTCAGAATTTGCCAAACTGGCCATGATTATCTACTTCGCCCACTGGTTTTCGCGCCGGAGTCATCGGCTGGGCAATGTGACGTATGGATTGGCGCCGTTTGCTACCATACTGGGTATCATTTGCGGTCTGGTCATGTTACAGCCCGATTTAGGGACAACCATCATTATGGTGCTGATCGGCGGGGTCATCTTCTTTGCCGCTGGCGCAAATCTGTTGCACGTGGGGGGCGCGGCGCTGTTGGGCGTGACCGCATTTTGGGGCCTGATTGTGACGGTACGGAGCGGGCGCTGGGAAGCATTTCTCGATCCGTGGTCACGGGCCAGTGCGGAAGGGTATCAGATTATCCATTCCCTGTACGCGCTGGCAAGTGGTGGTGTGTTGGGTCAGGGCGTCGGTATGAGTCGCCAAAAGTATATGTGGCTGCCGCAGCCGCACACCGATACCATCTACGCCATCATCGGCGAGGAGTGGGGGCTGGCGGGAACGGTGGGGATTTTACTCGTGTTTCTCATCATCGCTGCGCGTGGCTATCGAATTGCCGCTCGCGCGCCAACACCATTCGCTGCGCTGGTGGCGGTAGGTATCACGACCTGGATCGTGTTTCAGGCCTTTGTCAACATTGCGGTGACGGTGGCGCTAATCCCGTTTACTGGCCTGACATTGCCGTTTCTGTCTTACGGCAGTTCATCGCTCATTAGTTGTCTGATAGCAGTTGGGATTTTGTTAAACATTTCACGCCATGTCGATCAGTCTCATGCAGGCATCACAATCGCAGAGCGCGACCACACCGGTGAACGCGCTGCGCCTTATTCTTTCAGGGGGCGGAACTGGCGGTCACGTCTACCCGGCGCTGGCAGTCGCTCAGGCACTCGCTGATCAGGCGCAGGTCGTCTACGTCGGCAGTATCGGTGGTATGGAAGAGCGGATCGTTGCCCGTGAGAGTGGGTTGCCCTTCCGCGCGCTGCCGGCAGCGGCGATCCGTGGTCGCGGGCCGGCACAGATGGCGCAGTCGCTGGTGACGTTGCTGCGCGGCGTCGTTGCGGCAATGAAGCTGCTTGAGCGTGAACGTCCGGCTGCTATTCTGGGCACTGGTGGTTATGTCTGTGTGCCACTCTTTATTGCAGCCAGGTTGCGGCGCATTCCAACGATGATCTATCTGCCTGATGTCGTGCCCGGTCTGGCAGTGCGCTTGCTCAGCCGTATTGCCAGTATGACTGCAGTTAATGTCAGTGATTCACTGTCCCATCTGGGCCTGCATGCAGATCGGCGACGGGCTATTGTGACCGGTTACCCGGTGCGGGTGGAATTGTTTACCACTGATCGAGCGACGGCTCGGACCAGCTTCGGGATTGCAGCCGATCAGCTTGTCTTACTGGTGTATGGTGGTAGTCGAGGCGCGCGGAGTGTCAATCGAGCGATTGCGGCGCTATTGCCAACCTTGCTACCGCTTTGTACAATCATTCACGTCTGTGGCCGCGAGGGCGATGAGGTCTGGCTGGAAGAAGCGGCAGCTCGCCTCGATCCGGCGCTGCGATCGCGTTACCTGCTCTTCCCCTACCTGGAAAGTGGTGGTGCGCAGAGTATGGTCGCGGCGCTAACCGCGGCTGATGTGGCCGTCTGCCGCAGCGGCGCTTCGACCCTGGCTGAGTTACCGGCGGCTGGCTTGCCGGCAGTGCTGGTGCCATACCCGTATGTGCATCAAGATGAAAATGCCGATTATCTGGCGCAACGGGGCGCGGCACTGAAGGTAGCCGACCACGCCATGCTTGGCGATGGCGATCCGGCTGATGGGCCGCTCGCGCGCGCAGTGCGGCAGTTACTGGTGGATGGGGGGATGCGGAAGCAAATGGCGCTGCGTAGTCGCGAGCTGGCTCGCCCTGATGCGGCGCAGGCGTTGGCAGCAGCGCTGGTAAACCTCGCGCAGAGGAGTTCGGCATGATTGAACAGTGGATGGTGATCCCCCTCGGGCAGGCAGTGATTACCGTTAACCTGAACGGGATTGCGCTGTTGCTCATTCTGATGGCGTTGGGTGGGTATGCCGGGTATCAGCAGGGTTTGCGTAATCTGCTGACAGTCGCAATCTGGACGGTCATTGCATACGTGACGTGCGTACAGGGTGGAACATTCGTGGTTGATGTGATCAACCGGCTATGGGTTAATGCGCCGCGCTTTGTGGCCTTCCTGATCGGAAACGATCCCACATTAGCGCCGCCGCTTGATCCATTGATCACGCCGGGCTTTCAGGTGCCGCTCTTCTTTCGGGCAATGGCTTTTATCACGCTGATCCTACTGGGCATGTTTTTTGATAGCAAGGCAGCGTGGAAGGGACCGCCGAAAGAGAAGCTGGCGCGACCGTTGGGTTTGTTTGTAGGCGCTTTGATTGCGCTGTTGTGGACAAATGCAACGGTTGTGTTCTGGCGCGAATTTGTTGCCGGCGGTGGCACGTTTGAAGGGCCGATTGCTACGTTCCTCAATACGTTGCCGGATGTCAGTATTTTGCTGCCGTCGTTGATTGCAATATTTTTTATGATTTTAGGTCTGCTGATACTGTTCAACTTTCCAAAGGTCTGGAAGCCGTGAGTCACTATCACATTATCGGGATTGCCGGCGCTGGCATGAGTGCAATCGCACATCTGTTGCTCGATCAGGGTCATACGGTCAGCGGTTCTGACCTGACCGCTAATCGGGCAACGGCAGCATTAGCGGCGCGTGGAGCGCGTATCTGGCAAGGTCACGATGCGGCCTACGTTCGCGGCGCTGATGTGGTACTGGCGACTGCGGCCATTCGGGGCTCGAATCCCGAACTTGACGCCGCAGCCGCGCAGGGTATTCCCTGTCTGAGCCGGGCCGATTTGTGGCGTGAATGGTCGGCGCAACGTCCGGTTATTGCTGTTGCCGGCACTCACGGCAAAACGACTACCAGCGCGATGACGGCGCTGGCCTTGCGCGCTGGTGGTGTGCCATGCGGATTTCTGATCGGGGCCGATGTTCCGGCGCTGGGAGGTAGCGCTCAGTGGGGTGATCCCACCGCGCCGCTGGTCATCGAAGCTGATGAATATGCCCGGGTGTTTCTCGCTCTGACGCCGGCGCTGGCAATCGTGACGAACGTTGAATGGGATCATCCCGATCTGTATCCCACCGTTGATGAGTACATTGCCGCTTTTGCCGCTTTTGCCGGGCAGGTGCGCGATCGGCGCCGGCTGCTGCTCTGCGCCGACGATGCCGGCGCGCTGGCGCTCGATCAGGATGGTCAGGCCCGACTGTACGGGATCGATGAGCAGATTGCCTGTGATCCTGTCTCGTGCCGCCTGGCCCCACTTGACTGGACGGCAAGCCGCTTAACGGCAACGGCTGCGGGTCAGCAGTTTGATCTCTGGTATTACGACCGGCGTACCTTTGCCCGTCGGCTGGCCGTGACGGTGACACTGGCTGTGCCCGGCAACCACAATGTTCGTAATGCAACTGCGGCGCTGGCGGCGGCAGCGTTGTGGGGAGCCGATCTCACGGCGGCGGCAGCCGCGCTGGCCGATTATCGCGGCAGCAGTCGGCGCTTTGAACTGCGCGGCGAAGTAGCCGGAGTGACGGTGATTGATGACTATGCCCATCACCCTACCGAGATACGGGCAACGATCGCGGCAGCGCAGCAGCGTTATCCGGGGCGGCGCGTGATCGTCTATATCCAACCGCACACCTTTAGCCGGGTGCGCAACCTGTGGGAACAGTGGCCTGATGCCTGTCGGGAGGCAGCAATAGTGCTGATCGGCGATGTTTATCCGGCGCGCGAAGTGGGCGATCCGGTCGCACTGGCTGATGAACTGGCTGCCTTTATCGCCGCGAATGGCATCACGGCGAAGTATGTCGGCGCGCCGGCATCGGCAGTGGCAGCGCTGGAAACGATGGCTCAGCCTGGTGATGTCGTTTTGACGCTGGGGGCCGGTGATAGCGATCAGGTGGCGGCAATGCTCATTGAACGGTTGCGCGCAAAGGCGATGGAGCAGAGCTATGAATGACACATTACCGATCACGCTCCGCGTTGATGAACCAATGGCGCGCCATACCTCATGGCGGGTGGGCGGTCCGGCACGGTACTATGCTGAACCGGCTACTCCTGATGAAGCGATTGCTCTGGCAGCCTGGGCGAGTGCGCAGGATCTGCCACTGATCTGGGTGGGACGAGGCACAAATCTGCTGGTGCGTGACGAAGGCTTTGCCGGCGTGATTGCAGCCTATCGTGGTCAGCGCTGGTCGCTGCGCGAGGATGGCGATCAGGCAGAGTTGTGGGTCGAAGCTGGTGCGCCCATGGCCGGCACTGCTCGTCGGCTGGCAGCGATGGGTTGGGCCGGACTGGAATGGGCCGAAGGACTACCCGGCGCAATCGGCGGCGCCATTGTCGGTAACGCCGGTTGCTATGGCGGCGATACCGCTGGCGTGTTGGTAGCCGCAGAACTGTTGCTCAACGGTCGCGAGCGGGTTGAATGGCCGGTGACGGCACTGGCTTACGCTTACCGCGAGAGTGTGTTGAAGCAGTCAATGACTGATAACATTCCACCGCTAGTACTGGCCGGGCGTTTTCGGTTCCGGCGCGCCGATCCGACGGCGCTGGCAGCGCGAATGGCAGCGATTGCTGCCGAACGCAAACGGAAAACGCCGGCTGGGAGTTCTTGCGGAAGCGTATTCAAAAACCCTCCTGGCGATAGCGCTGGTCGTCTGATTGAAGCTGCCGGGCTAAAGGGCACTCGTATCGGCGATGCCGAGATCAGCTCAATTCACGCCAATTATATTGTCAATCGCGGGCGGGCCTGCGCCGCCGATATTCTGGCTTTGATCGAGCTGGCTCGGGCTACGGTCGCTGAACGATTTGGCGTAACGTTACAGTTGGAAGTGCGGGTGATCTGAGGGAAGCTGAATAGTGTTAAAAGTCCGTGGGATGAGCAAGTGGAATGAGCAGAGAATATCAAAAAGAGACGTTTTCAGCGGCAAAAAATGATCGCCATGAACGAAAATTTGTCCAAATTTTGTTTGTCTCTTTCGTTTATTCCAATAACGATCAGTTTAATGATCGATAAAACACGTCCGGGAGGCAGTTGATGAGCAGGCCGATCACGATTGCAGTCATCTTTGGTGGGCAAAGCGGTGAACACGAGGTCTCGCTGGTTTCGGCGCATGCCGTCATGAGCAACCTCGATCCGGCTCGTTACCAGATCGAACCAATCGGAATCGGCAAAGATGGGCGCTGGTGGCATGGCCCGGGCGCGTTGGCCGCGCTCATGGAGTCTGCCGATCCGGATCGGTTGCCGACCAGCGCCACTATGGCCACACCCGGCCCGGTGCGTGAGCTAGGACGGGTTGGCACGCCCGGATGGATGCTGCCGCCGGTTGATGTCATCTTTCCGGTGCTGCACGGCCCGTATGGTGAAGACGGCGCAATCCAGGGTTTGTTTGAACTGGCCGGAATACCCTATGTTGGCTGTGGTGTTGCGGCGAGCGCTGTGGGAATGGACAAAGGTTTGATGAAAGCGGCCTTTGCTGCCGCCGGTTTGCCGGTATTGCCCTGGTTGTTGGTGCGACGCCACGAATTGGCGGCGGTTGAGACGGTCTGTGAATGGATCGAAGCAACCTTGCATTTTCCGATCTTCGTCAAGCCGGCCAATCTTGGCAGTAGCGTCGGGGTTAGCAAAGCGCGTGATCGGGCTGAATTGATTGCCGGTCTGCGCGAAGCGGCCCGCTACGATCGCCGAATCATCGTCGAGCAAGGCATTCCGGCCCGCGAGATCGAGATTTCGGTGCTGGGTAACGATCAGATCGCAGTCAGCCTGCCCGGTGAAATCATTCCTGCCGGTGAATGGTATGACTATCACGCCAAATATATCGATGGCGGCTCACAGGCAGTCGTGCCGGCAGCGCTCTCATCAGAACAGGTTGCTCAGGTACAGGCGCTGGCTGCGCAGGCATTCCAGGCGATTGATGGCGCCGGCCTGGCGCGCGTCGATTTTCTGCTTGACCGTGACCAGGGAACGCTCTGGCTGAACGAGGTAAATACAATGCCCGGTTTTACCCCGATCAGCATGTACGCCAAAATGTGGGCTGCCAGCGGGTTGGCTTATCCGCAGTTGCTCGACCGGCTGGTTGAACTGGCCCTGGAGCGAGCGACGCATGGCTGGGGAAATAAGGGATAAGAGCGCCTATGGAATACAATCCGCCCAATACACGCGAACGGATAGCCGCGCGACGGCAACGGTTGCGCCGACCATCGGTAGAAGCGACCGCGCCGGGATGGCGCCGACGGCTGATTGAGGCCTGGCGAAGTGGTCGCGTTGTCAGTGGCGCACTCTTCGCAGTCAGTTGTTTTGCCTTGTTTTACGCGCTCTTCAGTCACCGGTTTCGCGTGCAGACGGTTGAAGTGGTCGGAGCCGAGCTGTTAAGTCCAGAGCGAATTGTAGCGGCCATTCCGCTTCGCGGTGTCCCGATCTGGCTGATTGACGAAGAGCGAACGGTTGCGCCGTTGCTGACCAGTCCGTTTGTGGAACATGCCCGTTTGAGCCTGATCTTGCCCGATCGGGCGCGGATTGTGATTGTCGAGCGGCAGCCAGCGACCTACTGGCGTAGCGGTGGCATTGATTATCTGGTCGATCGGCAGGGGTATGTGATTGAACCGGCAGCAGCGCCGCCACCCGAAGATGCGCTGGTGATAGTGGATACTTCCAATCGTCCGGTTGAACCATCGATGCAGCTCGATAGTGATGCTCTGGCGCTGGCGCGTGAACTGGCGCTACGCTTGCCGGATGAACCTGGTTGGCGTCCGGTTCAGTTTAGCTGGAATCCCGAACAAGGCATCGTTATTCGCACCGGGCAAGATCAGGTCATCGTGTTTGGCGATCACGATCGGCTGGAACGAAAGTTAACCATCCTGGCTTATCTGCTTGCCGATGGCACACCGTTTACCTATCTCGATCTACGACCAATCAATCCGTATTACCAGAACCGTCCCGGTAGTGGCCCATGACGCCGTGGCGGTAACAGTCTGTGAGGATACTATGGCACGTACCATGGCACGCACCATTGTCGGCATAGATGTTGGCACAAGCAAAATCTGCACCATCGTCGGCCAGGTCGGTGATGGGCGGCGGCTCAATATTCTCGGAGTGGGGATGGTGCCCAGCCGTGGGATTGACAAGGGCGTGGTGGTCAATATCGATGATGCGGCGACGGCAATCGAAGCCAGTCTGGAAAAGGCCGAGCGCGCGAGTGGCCTGCGTATCAACCATGCTTTTGTCGGTGTTGCCGGGCGACATGTTTCATCACTCAACAGCCGGGGAGTGGCGGCAGTGCAGAACTCTGATGGGATTACGCGGCAAGATGTGGCGCGCGCCATTGAAGCTGCCCAGGCCGTCACGTTGCCGACTCAACGTGAAATCATTCATATCATTCCACGCGCTTATATCATCGATGGGAATGATGGCATTCGTGACCCGATTGGCATGAGTGGCACGCGCCTTGAAGTCGAGACGCACATCATTACCGGCGAGACGATGGCGATACAGAACCTGATCCGTAGCGTCGAGCGGGCAGGCGTGCAGATCGATGACCTGGTGTTGCAGCCGCTGGCTGCGGCGGAAGCCGTGCTCAGCGATGACGACAAAGAGCGGGGAGTCATGCTGATCGACATCGGCGGCGCGACGACCGATCTGGCCATCTTTGCTCAGGGCGGTGTGTGGCATACCGGGGTCATTCCGGTAGGAGGACAACATTTTACCAACGATATTGTCTACGTGTTGCATACGCCACACAACACTGCCGAATACCTGAAATTGCGCTACGGCAGCGCACTAGCCGGCAATCCACCCGCTCCTGGTGATGAGAGCGATCTGATCGATGCCGAGACGCTAACGGTGGGTGAAAAGCAGCAGATCAGCGCCTACCTGCTCAAACAGGTCTTGCAAGCCCGCGCCGAGGAGTTGATCGAGCTGATCGTTGCTGAAGCGCGGCGCAGCGGCTATGAAGGTATGCTGCCGGCAGGCATTGTGTTAACTGGCGGTGGCGCACAGTTGAGCCGGTTTGACGATCTGTTGCGCGAGGATTTGGGATTGCCGGTGCGGATTGGCATTCCGGGTGGATTGGGTGGATTAACCGATGCGCTCGACTCACCGGCATACGCAACTGCTGTTGGGCTTTTACGATGGGGAATGCGCTATGGTGGGCGGCCACCTGAGCAGTCTTCATCTCAAGATACTGGTTCAATATACGAGCGCTTCCGCCGCTGGTTGCGCGAGCTTTTGCCATAAACTCACCACTAAGGAGGTTTACCGATGGTTGACCGAAGCAGCAACGGCTTCTCACTCGAAGACTTCGCTCAGATCAAAGTTGTTGGCGTTGGCGGCGGCGGCAGCAATGCAGTGGATCGCATGATTGCCGCCGGTGTGCAGGGGGTAGAGTTTATCACAGTTAATACCGACGTGCAGGCGCTGATGCATTCATTGGCTCCGGTGCGCATCCGGATCGGCGATAAGCTCACGCGCGGTCTCGGCAGCGGTGGCAATCCGGTGATTGGACAGAAGGCAGCAGAAGAGAACCAGGAAGACATCTACGAGCAGTTGAAAGGCGCCGATATGGTCTTCGTGGCTGCCGGTATGGGCGGCGGCACCGGCACCGGCGCTTCGCCGATCATCGCCGGAATTGCGCACGATCTTGGCGCGCTTACCGTTGGTGTTGTTACCCGACCCTTCACCTTTGAAGGCAATCATCGCCGCAAAGTCGCCGAAGCCGGGATTGAACAGTTGCGTCCGGTCGTCGATACGCTCATTGTGATTCCCAACGACCGCCTGTTGCAAACTGCCAGCAAGAATACCACCTTTCAACAAGCTTTCCAGATGGCCGATGATGTGTTGCGCCAGGGCATTCAGGGCATTTCAGATTTGATCACCCAGCGCGGCTTGATCAACGTTGACTTCGCCGATGTGAAGACGATCATGGCGCAGCAGGGTTCGGCGTTGATGGCGGTTGGGTATGGGAAAGGCGATACGCGCGCGCTCGATGCTGTCAATCAGGCGATTGCCAGTCCGTTGCTTGAAGTGAGCATCGATGGCGCGAAAGGCGTGCTCTTCAATATTACCGGCGGTGAAGATTTGGGAATTATGGAGGTGTACGAGGCGGCTGATATTGTCGCCAAGCAGGTTGATCCCGATGCAAACATTATTATTGGCGCCGTGATTGACCCCAATTTCCCCCCTGGTGAGATCAAGATCACGCTGATCGCGACCGGCTTTGATGTGAACCGAAATTCGAATGTGCAGCGCACCCGCTCATACCCGACGGCGGCAACGAGCACCGGCCAGGCGACCGGGCAGATTGGTGGGCAGACCCAGCGGCCCCGACCGGCCACCCCGTCGCCATCACAGCCGCCAGTGCAGCCGGTGCGGCCATCGATTTCCGGCGATGATCTCGATATTCCACCCTTCTTGCGCGGGCGCAATCGTCAGCGCTAATCCTGATTGTCAACCGGTGGAAGCGAGGGGTAGTAACGCGCGGGCAGGTGAGGAACCTGCCCGCTTGTCGTGTTGTCACGAGGAAGGTAGCGCGTTGTCGCTCAGTGTGAAGCCAAACATCAGGGCCAGATCACGCATACTCTCCTGGGCTGCGCTAACATTACGCCCTTCGGTGGCAGCTTCGCAGATTGTATTGGCCATCGCGTGCAACGTCGCCAGTGCTGCCGGGGTGTCAAGATCGTCATCCATTGCTGTGATCACATCCTGCCGGCCCCGACTGAGATCGAGAGGACTATGCTCGCCGCCAGTGACGGTTAACGCTCGCCGTAAATCGGCGGCGTACTGTTCATAGCGGGTGAGAGCATCGCGACGATAATCAAACTCTTCGCGATAGTGTTCGCTGAGCAGATACCAGCGGATCGCGTCCGGATGGTGCTGACGCAACGCATCGCGCGCGAAGACCAGATTGCCGAGCGATTTACTCATTTTCTCGCCGTCGAGCCAGACCAGGCCGACATGCATCCAGTAACGCGCGAAAGGTTTCTTCCCGGTTGCGGCCTCGCTCTGAGCGATTTCACACGAATGATGGGGGAAGATCAGGTCGGCTCCACCGCCGTGGATATCAATCTGATCGCCGAGGTAACGCTTTGACATCGCGCTACACTCGATATGCCAGCCCGGTCGCCCCAATCCCCAAGGACTCTCCCATTTTGGTTCATCGGGGTTGCCACGCTGCCAGAGCACGAAATCGAGCGGATCGCGCTTGTTGGGATCATTGGGATTGTTTCCGCGCTGATTGGCGATTGCCAGTAATTCGGCATAACCCATGCGCGCCATTCGACCGAAATCGGGATCGGTTTGAATGCTGAAATAGACATTTCCATCGACGACATAGGCGAAACCGAGTTCGATCAGACGCTCGATAATCGGGATCATCGTGCCGATCTCTTCGCTCACCCGCGGGAAGAAGGTGGGTGGCAGAATATTCAGGCCGGCACAATCGGCGCGTAACTGGGCAATCTGTCGTTCGGCCAGCTCATACCAGTTGACTCCGTCGCGCCGGGCGCGCTCAAAGAGCGGATCGTCAACGTCGGTCACATTTTGACAATAGCGCACCGTCGCGCCGTGCCATTGCAGGTAGCGCACCAGTACGTCGAAGACGATAAACGTGCGCGCGTGCCCCATGTGGGTGGTGTCATAGGGGGTCACCCCACAGACGTAGAGTGTCACCGGACGATCGGTTGGAATGGTAAACGGTTCCCGGATCCGTGACAGCGTATTAAAGAGCTGCATGGAATGCATTCCTTTACTGATGCCATCATATGGTGGCCAGAGCGACTCTTTACTGTTATGGTATCACTAATTGGGAGATTGGTACACGATCACAGGAGTGAGGGGTGGCATTGCCACCCCTAATTGTTTATGGCGTCGCCACCGGCACCAGAGCGGCGATTTCGGGCGCAACGTCGAGCACTGCTGCTGACATCCAGCCGGTTTGTCCATCAGAGAGACGAACGATATACCAGTTGGCGCGTTGCCCTTCCAGCACAACTTCGGTATCGGATGGAACAACGGTGATGACAGCGAAGTCGGTACCGGGACCGCTGCGCAGGTTGGCGGTGACGTTGACCCGTCCGGTCAGGCGGGCAGTGGTTGGGGTAGCGGTAGCCGGTGGCGCGAGAATGATCGTTACCGGCGACCGGGCTGGCTGGGGTGTTACCGGCGTAACGGTTGGCAGTGGCGCTAACGTGGGAAAGGGACTGGGTGTAGGCGGGAGCGCTGCTGCCAGATCGATACAGCCTGTAAGCAGCAGTAAACAACTTATCCAGAGAATGGGAAAGCGCAATTGCATAACGGTGTTCCGTAACCGGTTAGTACTCTCGCAGGTATTATAGCAGGTGAGGTTGCTTCTCTGAAAGAGAAAAAACCTGAGGATCTGGCAGGGCGTATCGGTGCTAAAGCGGATGTAACGTGTTGCCGGCAGAGAGAATATCCCTTTCCTCGCCGCAAGGAAAGGTGCGTGCAGGCGTAGCTTCTCTCTGACAGAAAAAAGCGTCTGTGACATTGCACAGACGCTTCAACGCAATGGTCGGGGCGAGTGGATTTGAACCACCGACCTCCGCGACCCGAACGCGGCGCTCTACCAGGCTGAGCCACGCCCCGCGACCCCTGAATTGTAGTCGCACCGTGGTGCCGAAGGTGGGACTTGAACCCACACGGGGGTTGATCCCCAGCGGTTTTTGAGACCGCCGCGTCTGCCATTCCGCCACTTCGGCGCGACAACGCAGATTATATCAGCCATCGCCTCGTTCGTCAAGGCGCTAGCGGCTGGTGTGGCAGTGGAATGACCGCCTGGACATGCCCGAAACGACCGCTGTCGGCTGACGAGAGTCGGCTCTCACAGGGATAAAGCAAGCCATTGGAGCAATGCGCTGCCACGCACAGTGGTATAATTGCTCTAGCGCATAGGGCGATGAAGTAGCGCGCGATGTTTGCACACGAACGGCTTGCAGACAATCTGACCGTGCGGGGCAGCAACGACTCCTATACCATCCTCAACATCATCGGGCGAGGAGGAATGGGGGCGGTCTATCGTGTGCGTCGCGTCAGCGATGGCAGTATCTGGGCGCTCAAAGAGATGCGGCCTGTTGATCCGTTGAGCGCCGAGGAAGTGAATGAAGCGCGCCAGCTCTTCTTGCAAGAGGCTGAGTTGTTGGGATCGCTGTCTTTCCCGAATCTGCCGGTTGTCATCGATCTGTTCGAGTATGAAGGTCGTCCAACGTTGGTGATGGAGTTTGTTCCCGGCAAGACGCTGGAAGCACTCATCCATGAAGCTAACGCGCCGATGCTCGAACAACAGGTAATCGGTTACGGTATCCAGCTCTGCCGGGTATTGCACTACCTCCACACTCGCCAGCCGCCGATCATCTATCGTGATTTGAAGCCGTCGAATGTGATTCTAACGCCTGAGGGTGTATTGAAACTGATCGATTTCGGCGTGGCCCGCAAGCACAAGTTCGGGCAAAAGAAAGATACTGTTGCGATGGGATCGGCAGGGTATGCGCCGCCAGAACAGTATGGCAAGGAGCAGACCGATGCGCGCTCAGATATCTATGCGCTTGGCGCAACGCTGCTGCATTTGCTGACGGCGATTCCGCCGATGCCGTTGCAACCGCCGCGCAAAGGTGAAATCACCCGGATCAATCGCTCGGTGACACCGGCAACTGAAGCGATCATCATTCGAGCGATGAACCTTGATCGCAAGCAGCGCTTTGCCAGTTGCGCCGAGCTTGAGCAGGCGCTGCATAAATGTCTGAAGGCCCCCTTTGTTGACCCGACCCTCCGTATGGCGCCGCTGCCTCCGGCGAAATCGTCGGTTGCGACGCCGCCACCGATAGTTCCGCAACCATCCGCTATGCCGGCACAAGGTGTGGTATGCGAGCAGTGTGGGCGCTTGAACAAGCCACAGGCGCGTTTCTGCGCCGGTTGCGGCACTGCGCTGTCACACGGGGCGCCGGTTGCAGTAGCTCAGCCGGCATTGCCGCCGGCTCGCCTGATTGTGCGCTCTCCCTACCGCAAGTGGGAGATGACACTCAATCACGTACCGGTGCGGATTGGGCGGCGCGATCCGCGTCGTTCCCATTTCCCTGAATTAGATCTGGCCGAACACGACCGCGGGATCGCTTCGCGGCTGCATGCTATCATCGAGCGGCGTGGCGATCACTATACGCTCACCGATCAGAACAGCACTAACGGCACGCGGATAAACGGTAAACCAATTCCGCCCCATGTGCCGCAACGTCTTAAATCGGGTGATCTGATTTCGATTGGTGAGGTGGAGATGGAGTTCCAGTGGAACTGAAAGCGCTCATTTTACGTGCTCCTGGCATCAATCGTGACGCTGATGCAGCGCTGGCCTGCGAGTTAGCCGGCGCTCGTCCCGAACGGATTCACGTCAATCGTCTGGCCGAAGGATCGGTTCGCCTGTCCGACTATGCCTTACTGGTGATCCCAGGCGGTTTTTCCTACGGCGATCACCTGGGCGCCGGTCGCTTGCTCGCAGTTGATTTGATCCATCGCCTCGGCGAAGAACTCGAACGATTCGTCGCTGATGGTCGTCCCGTGATCGGGATTTGCAACGGGTTTCAGGTACTGGTGAAGGCCGGTTTGCTCCCCGGCCCATTGCGTCAACCGCCGCGGGTGACGTTGACGAACAATGAGTCGGGTCAGTTTGAGTGTCGCTGGGTGCAACTGGAAGCAGTCTCGAATAGCCGTTGTCACTTCACTCGCGCGATCGAACGGCCCATCGAGGTGCCGGTCGCGCACGGCGAGGGGCGGATCGCCGCCCGCGATGAGGCCACGCTGGCCGAGCTGGAGGAGCAGGGTTTGATTGCGTTGCGGTATGTGGGTGAGGGCTATCCGGCTAATCCTAATGGTTCGCCATACAATATCGCCGGGCTGTGTAATGCCCAGGGTAACGTACTGGGTCTGATGCCGCATCCTGAAAACGCAGTATTGCCGTATCAGCATCCGCGCTGGACGCGCGAACCGGCTCGATCTGAGGGTGACGGTTTGCAGATCTTCCGTAATGCGGTGCGGTATGCGGCTTCGCTGTAGTGTCAGCCGAGATAATTGCGTCCATTCATCTATCAGACAATTCTGCCTGTTGCGGCGGCTGTTTGCGCGTCGTACCCTTTGGCGCGGTCGCATACACTCACCGTGACAACAACCGATTGGCATAACTATGGTGCTCTATCCACCTGACGATCCGTTCTTGATCAGCTTTACGCTGTTCGGTTTTCCGATTGTGGTGCGCTGGTACGGCGCAATCATCATGACCGGCGCGCTGATCGCGGCGCTCCTGGCTTCACGGCGGGCAGTTGCTCGTGGCTACCATCCCGATCACGTCTGGAATCAGTTGATGCTGGGGCTGATTCTGGGCATTGCCGGCGCTCGTATCTACTATGTGATCTTCGAGTGGGAACGCTTTGCGCCGAACCCCTGGAGCGCGTTCAATCTCACCACCGGCGGGATTGCCATTCACGGCGCGATTATCGGCGCGCTGCTCTCGACCGTCATCTATACGCGCTACGCAAAATTACCTTACTGGGACTGGCTCGATGTCTGCGTGCCCGGTTTCTTGCTGGCCCAGAGCATCGGTCGTTGGGGCAATTTTTTCAACCAGGAGGCCTACGGTCGCCCAACCGATTTGCCGTTTGGTTTGCGGATCGATCCCGAATATCGATTGCCGCCGTACAATGATCTGACCACCTACCCGATTACGACCCTCTTCCATCCAACGTTTCTCTACGAATCGGTCTGGAATGCAGTCGGAGTTGCCATTTTGCTCTGGCTTGACCATCGATTTGGTCGGCTGGCGCCGCCGGAGCGTCGGCGGCTCAATCCGGGCGACCTGCTCTTCTTGTATGGGATTATCTATTCGAGCGGTCGCTGGTGGATCGAAGGCTTGCGCACCGATAGCCTCTGCGCAAACGGGATTGGTGGTTCGTGCGAGGAGAGTATTCGGGTTGCCCAACTGGTGAGTGTGCTGGCGATTGTGATCTGCGCGATCTTGCTCTTTATCAATCATCGCCGGCCATTTTCCACTATGCTGAACAAATCGGTGAGCGAAGCTCCGGTAGACTGACATCACGCAGGATCGTTGCCGGTTACCTGCATGTATTAGTGGCTGGTTGCAGCAGTCGTTTTGGCGCCTGGGGTGTGATAGACGCATTTCACCCCAGGCTTTTTGTGCTGGTTGTACGCTGGCGTAACGCTGTACATCCCGCGATCTGTGGGTAAACCGGTTTTACCCTTCGCGTCCCAACAGGCGGTAGTATAAATCGCGGAAGCCTTCACCAAGCGGCCCGTAACCGAATTGAGCGACTACTTTCGCTCGACCGTGCTCGCCAAACTGTCGACGCAACGCCGCATCTTCGCCAAGAATGCGCACCTTTTCGGCGTAGCCGGCCACGTCATCGCGCGCAACCAGAAAGCCATTCAAGCCGTCATCAACCACCTCCGGCAGCGCGGCGACATTGGTTGTCACCACCGGACGACCGCAAGCCAGCGCCTCGGCGGGCGCAATGCCGAACCCTTCCAGCCGCGAAGGGAAAAGCAGGATGTCGCAACTCTGGTAGGCTGCGACCAGACCGGCCCGATCGGGCGAGCCAATCGGGATCATGCGCGGGTGAGGCGGGCCGGCGTCGCGGCCTTGAAAGCCGCCAGTGTAGTAGAGGATGTAGTCGGCAGGCAGGCGATCCATAATCTTTGGCAGCAGATCGAAGCCTTTGCGTCGGGTGCGATTGCCGACAAACAACAGGCGAATCCGCGCATCCGATGGCGGCAGACCATCGTCGCGGCGCGACAGACCTGGTGGCGGCACGAAGACATCGGTGTCGATACCGTCATAGATCAGCACAGTGTCTCGGCGGCCATAGGTTGCGGTTACCATGCGCTGTGTGAAGCGGCTGACACAAACAACTGCATCAGCGTAAGCAATCGACAGACCGTCGTAGCGCGACTCAACCAGGCGGTAAAAGAGACGTTGGGCAAACGAACTGTACGGTTGCAGATCGGGATCGGTCGTAAGATGGTGAACGGTCGTAACCACTGGCCGGTCGTAGCCACGCAGGCTGAAGGCCACCCGCGAGCGGCCTTGCACGATGTCGAAGCGTCGCACCACGTCGGCAGGCAACGCGCGCGGGATGAGCATCGGCGCGAAGTTGTACAGTTCTGGGAGTCGCACCAGCTCAGGCGCAAGACCGGCGCGTTTGACGGCACGAGTAATGTTCTGAATGCCGAAATCGACACCACCGCGACCGAGCGGCGAGATGTAGAGTGGACGAAGCGTCATAGTCTGTTCCAGATGCTTGATGATCAAAGGGAGCCGGCTCTGACTGCGTGAGCCGGCATGCATGCCATACCTTCCACAATATTGATCCATCCTGATATACCTACCGCTGTCAGGCTGGCATCGCGCGTTGGGGCAGGTCGGGTTGTCCGGTCACCGAAATGTGCTGGCGCAGCCATGGTCATTGCTTGCCAACTGGAAAGAGTCTGGGCACGACGCTCAGAAAGACAATCATGCCACAAAGCTCAACCAGCGATTGAAAAACGATCACAACTACTGCCAGCTCGTAAGACGATGGGAGAGCAAGCGCTAGTGGCAAGACCATAAATGAATTGCGAGTGCCAAAACTGAAGGCGAGCACCCGACCCTCTGATGGCAATAAAAGGAAGACGCTGGTCAGGAGGCGCGCTAACGCCAGAGCGCAGATGAGAAATCCACCGAACACAAGTGAGAGCTGACCAAGGATTGCCAGCGATGCTGTGATGAGATTGACCTGAGTCACCGTGATCAGAAACACGACCAGCGCCAGCAATGGCACCGGCAACCAGGCCAGTCGTTCGGGCAGGCGCTGCCAGCGTGGAACACGCTGAGCGACCGCTTCGGTGACAAACGCGGCCAGCAAGGGGAGGGCGATAGTGCCACCGAATGCCAGCAGGATGTCTGCGCTAGCGAACGTCATTTGCACCGTCTGACCGGAGATGAGCCACAGATACAATGGCAACAACCCGATTTGCAACAGAAGGCTGACAGGCGCGAACGCAATCGCATAGGCGGTTTTGCCACCGCCCAGATGGGTAAAGGTAATAAACCAGTCAGTGCAGGGCACAAGCAGCACCAGCAGCACACCAAGCCGGATTGCCGGATCGTCAGGCAGGATGCGAAGCGTTCCCCAAAGCAGGACCGGAATGATGACAAAATTGCCGATGATTGCCGCCTGCAAAAAACGTCGGTCGGTAAAGGCGTCGCGCGTGTGCAAGAGAGGGATTTGCGTGAAAACGGTGTATAACAGCAACGCCAGCAATGGCCAGAGCAAGAACTCCAGCGCGCGCAGGGGAAACAGCGCGCGCCAACCGATCAGCAGCCCACTCCCAATTGCCGCCAGGTAAATCAGCGCCTGATGTCGTTCGAGGCTCGTCCGGCTCATAACAGGCGTGCCATCTACCAGTAATCACCGCAGAACGGTGGCAGGCCGGCGAGGGCCTGTTCGAGCAGGCCGAGCGCGCGCCGTTCAGTTACCGCCAGCAAACCGAATGCGGCAGCCGCGCGCGAGGTGAGGTAGCGACTGAGCAACTGGCTGAGTGTTGCGCTTGTGCAGGCCAGGTCTGCTTCGCCGGGGTCAAGACGGGTAACGGATATCTGCCCGTTGTCCCATTCAAGCTGGTAACGGCCAGTATTGTCGGCAATCCAGTCATCGGCGATCTGAAGAGTGAGGCGACCGGTTGCCGGCGCAAAGGGATAGAGGGTGAGCAGCCGGCTTACATCGAGCGCGCGCTGCATAAAGAGGGGGACAACCGTTACCGAAGCCGGTTCGGGCAGCAACGCATTGAGGGGCGCATCAATTGGGGTGGGAATGACGGCTTCATCAATCTGGTCGGCGTGACGGGCAATAAAGACGAAGAGTTGCGCGCGCGCAACCGGATCGAGCGCCACAATATCGCGACAGACAAGGCTGGCGCGGTTTGTCGAGCGCTCGATCCGATAAATCAGGTACGAACGTCCTCGGCCTTGCTCATCGCGCCAGATGAAGGCGTGATACGGTTCGCCACTCCAGGTTTGCAAGACATCGATCCGCCACCAGGTCGGCTCGCGCACCAGCGGGCCATAGCGACCACGGAGCGCGCCGCGATAGATGACATCGAGTTCGGCAATCTGTTCCGTTCCCGCCGGTATGTAATGACCGGGAACTGGGGTAAAGGCTTGCAAGTGTTGCGGTGTTAGTTTCACCAATCGTCGTTCGCCGGCCAGCGCCCACCCCAGCCGATGGTAAAAGGCGTGATGGAAGGGATGGAGCAAAGCGAGCACCGCGCCGTGTTCGCGCAATTCGGCGCACGCAGCGCGCAAGAGCTGTTCGGCATAGCCGCGCCGCCGGTACTGTGGCCAGGTCGCAACGCTGCCGATGGCGCCAACCGGCAGTGTCCCCGCGCCGGCCTGCATTGCAAAGGGCATGATCTGCAACTGAGCGACGTGATGGCCATCGACAAACAAGCCGCGCAACTGAGCGATCACCTCCGGGGTATAGCGTCCGCGGTGATACTGACGGGCGAAAGCGTAGCTATCCAGCGCCCAAAACTGCTCAAATTCGTCTTCCGCGATTGGCCGATACTCAATCATTGTCTTGGCTTTTCAACCAGAATAAAGTAACTGCCGCAGCGCATCCACCCAAACAGCCAGAGATCCAATTCCATCAACAACGTAACTGCGAGCAGCGCATAGTAGACCGGGCCTTTGGCGCGCAGGTGCGCGCGCATACGCTGACGGGCGCGAATCTCGCGAGCCGCGCCGGCGCTGACTCTGGTGGGGACATCACCGGCTGGTTTGCGTCCGCGGGTTCGTCCGATGATGGACTCGCCGAGTTTCATCAGCACATGCTCGACAAAGGTTGTGAAGAGACTATTCCAGAACACCACCTTTACCGGTCGCAGGCCGGCGCGCTCGAACGCGGCCACAACATCCTCCCACCGCTCGAGCGCCTTCACGTGGTCAGACTTGCGCAGCTTTTCGCGTTCAAAATCGTAGATTCCCGCTTTGACGAACAGGCGACCGATATGGCGACTGATGTCAATCAACGGCTGGATCGGCGAACGTTCACGGGTATTGGAAAAGGCCAGCATGCGCCCGCCAGGTCGGAGAACGCGGGCCGACTCGGCCAGGTATGCATCGATCACCGGTAGCGGGAAGTGTTCCAGAATGTCGATAGCGAAGACCTTATCAAAACTATTGTCGGCGAAGGGCAACAGGCGCGAATCGGCCTTAGTCAGTGTCACGGTACGCGCGGCTTCATCGGCGAAGAGCGTCGCCGGGTCGGTACCCACCATCATTTTGACATACTTCGCATTCCAGACAGCGTGCTTGGCCGTGCCGCAGCCATTATCGAGCGCCACATCGTTCTTGCTCCAGCGCATCAGGCGGCGCAGCATACGGTCGCGCACGCCGGCAGCGAGCAGTGGTGGAGCCAGTTCACGATAATCAAGTTCGGCAGCCAGTTGCTCTTCATCGCTGACGTACTTCGAGACGTAATCAAACTCAGCGCCACGCGGCATCAGATCGATGTAGCCATCGCAGAAAGGGTAGAGTGTCTGGCAGCGTGGGCAACGAACGCCACCGGTCTCGACAATCAGCGGACGCACCCGACAGGTCGGGCACTGCAAGAGTGGAAAGATATGGTGATTGATCATGGTGATGGCGGCACCCAACGCCGGTTAATTTCAGCGGCGAGAATGCTATCAAACAGCAAAAGAAAGAGACCCTGTACCAAAATGCCGAACCCCATGCCGCGTCGGTCAGGTCGATCGCCTGCGGCGCGCAACAGCCAGAGGCCGGCGCCAATGTAGAGCAGATCGAGGCCGGCATTGATCAACAAGATGTTACGGAACCGTTCTGCTGCGGCGTGCGCTGCCGACTCGTCGAGATCGCCCGCGACCAGATCTTCGGCCTTGAGCAGAGCCTGACGACGACCGGCCATTGCCAGCAGCCAGTCAATTGCGCCCCAACTGATCGCCTGCAAGCCGACGTGGCGCCAGAAACCGGGCAACAACGTCAACAAAGCGCCACCGATCACATTCCCGGCTCCCCAGTGTTGGAGCGGTTTCAGGGCATGGTATTGAAAAGCAAAGAAATTATTGTTCATCACGTTCGTTCCATCCAACCAATGCTCTACGCATAGCGCATGATACCTCGCAGGGGGATTATAGCAAAGATTGCCATGCGTGGAGCGACTGATTGTATTGGCGACAACTGTTAGAACAAAAACTGCCAGGCAAAGAGCGCCATCCCAATCAGCACCAGGATAATCCCCTGAGGTAGCCAGAGCACCCATGCCCAACCGAAGCGACCCTGTTTGATCAGCCAGGCCGAACCGGCCAGACCGATCGGCATCAGCCATGCCAGTACACCGATATCTGATGTTTGCATCAGATAGAACGAGACAGGCAAAGCCAGAATTGCGCCACCGATAACCGGTTCCATCCGCCGTCGCCATAACCCAAAGATACTGATAATCACCGAGATGAGAAAGAGCGGCAAGGCAATTGTGGCAAAGTCTGACATAGGTGAAACTCCTGGCTGCAGGATGAATTGTTCTTAATTATACGCCACCTTCCCTGAAAGCAGGATAGCGCGCGGTAACGGCGTTGCGCGGAACCGGCAGCGGTATGGTTGCATACGACTGTTGACATGTCGCTAACTTGCCCACATGCGCACAAGAGAGCATAACTCCCGATGATGCCGGACTTCTGTTTGCAGTCGCGGCGCGGTGCTAATCAATGGTATCAGATAATGCAATCGTCGCTTGACTCGTGTTGATCCTCTCTTGACCTGGTGTCTGGCAGGTTATACAATTTTAATACACTCTTTCATAACGATCAGGAATAAGCCACGTTCCACAGTTGAGACATTGCCCGGCGTGAAGGCACTACCTGTTTCACATACAGGTGGTATCAGGAGGCGATGACGATCTGTCTGAAAATGTTGACTTTTTGAATTTGTAAACTTATTATTTGGAAAGAGGGGACGTGGTGCGGGCGGGTTTGCGCGCTCGCCAGCATAGAGAGGTCAAGGAGGTGTCACCGTGTCTATCTGGCGTCCAGATCCGACGTTTTATCCATCGCCGCGCATGGCCACTAAAGCTCCCCCGGAGACACTGGCCTACGTGGTGCGGTTGAATCCGAACGGCAATGGTCAGGCCGATGCCATGTGCGTGGTCGATGTCGATCCGCAATCTTCCACCTATAGCAAGGTTGTTGGCGTCACCGAAATGCCCTACACCGGCGGCGAACTACACCATTTCGGCTGGAATGCATGTAGTTCGATGCTCTGCCCCAATGCGCCACATCCGCACGTCGAACGGCGCTACCTCGTGGTGCCTGACATTCGCAGTTCGCACATCACCATTCTCGACATCAAATCTGATCCGACCAAACCGGCAGTGGTCAAAGTGATTGAACCGGATGAGTTGTTTGAGCGTACCGGTTATGCGCGACCGCATACGGTGCATTGCGGGCCAGACGGCATCTACATTTCGGCGTTGGGAAATCCCGATGGTGAAGGGCCAGGTGGAATTTTCATTCTCGACCACGACACCTTTGAAGTTCTGGGGCGCTGGGAGATCGATCGCGGCGATCAGTATCTCCACTATGATTTTTGGTGGCATCTCGGCTACGACACGCTGATCACCAGCGAGTGGGGGACGCCGCGGATGGTTGAGCATGGCGTGTTGGGCGAGGAATTGCTGGCCGGCAAGTACGGGCATCGGATTCATCTCTGGGATTTGCACCGTCGTCGCCACGTGCAGACGCTTGACCTCGGCGCCGAACATCAGATGGCGCTGGAATTGCGTCCGGCCCATGATCCGACGAAAGCGTATGGCTTTCTCAATAGTGTTGTCAGCTTGAAAGACCTGTCGGCCTCGATCTGGCTCTGGTATCGCCAGAACGGTTCGTGGAAGCTGCAAAAGGTGATCGAGATTCCTGCCGAACCGGCCAGTGAAGATCAGCTTCCCGACATTTTGAAGCCATTCAAGGCCGTGCCGCCACTGGTCACCGACATCAATTTGACGGTTGATGACCGCTTCCTGTACGTTTCGTGTTGGGGAACCGGTGAGTTGCGCCAGTACGACGTGACCGATCCCTTTAACCCCAGGCTGACCGGCACGTTGCAAATTGGCGGCATTGTGCGGCGAGCAGGGCATCCGGCGGCGAGCGGGCCGCTCAACGGCGGGCCGCAGATGGTCGAGGTGAGTCGCGATGGCCGGCGCATCTACTTTACCAATTCACTCTACCTGCCGTGGGATGCGCAGTTTTACCCTGATGGCATTCGGAGCTGGATGGTGAAAGTGGATGCCGATCCACAGGGTGGCATGCGCTTCGATCCCAACTTCTTTGTTGACTTTGGCGACCAGCGCGCGCACCAGATTCGGTTGCAAGGCGGTGATGCTTCCAGCGACTCGTACTGCTTCCCGTGATGCGGGTGAGATGCGGTTGGTGACAGGAGTTGTCGTTTCCTACAGGTAGTCAACGGAGGCAGGTTGTGGATCCGATCGGCGGGTGGCTCTGGTTGTCGCTCTTCGGCCTTGGCTTGTTTCATGGCCTTAATCCGGCAATGGGCTGGCTTTTTGCCGTAGGCCTTGGTTTGCAGGAAGGGCGCGCGGGCGCAGTGGTTTCGGCAATGTGGCCGATTACCATTGGGCATGCGGCGGCAATTGCGGTTGCGGCTTTCGTTACCATCCTGCTCGGCTACATCTTGCCTACCGATATGCTCCTGGCGCTTACCGGTATTGCGCTATTGCTATTTAGCGGGTGGCGATGGTTGAGCCGCTTTCGCCACCCCAGGACACGGTTTCGGGCCAGCCCGTGGGAACTGGCCTGGTGGTCGTTTCTTATGGCGACTGCGCATGGAGCTGGTATGATGGTGACGCCATTGTTGACGGTGATGGCGCCAGCGGCGCATGCGATGCACGGCGATCACCATCACCACGCGCCGGCCCTCACCGATTCGATGCTCGAAGCGACGCTGGCGGTCGTTGTGCATACTGCCGGCATGCTGGCGGCGATGGCGGGTATTGCGCTGGTCGTGTACTGGCTGGTGGGGTTAGAGATTCTGCGCCAGGCCTGGATCAACACCGATCTCATCTGGGTGGCTGTGCTCGCGATGACGGGCGCAATTGCGCTCGGATTGGGGGTATGGAATATGGTGTCAGGATCCCTGATCTGAAACGTCTGAGTCGGGGTTGCGACTCGTAGTCTGAGGCCAGCGCTGACCGTGATTGCAAGCGGTTGGCGCGTGTGAAGATCGCTGAATCGTCTCTGTTTAAGTGGCTGGTTAATCTTACCGGACCCGCTGCAAGTCACCGCGCTTCGGCGGGTTTATCGCTGTTGTTCGCCCGCGCGCCATCATTCAATATGACAATATGAAAATCACAATACCGCAATCAACGATAGCGTAAGCTCGTCGGTGAGCGGGTTGCCCTATGAAGCTGCCAGGTTATAACCCGCGCGGAGTGTCACCGGTAGCAATTGCCGTTATTGTCTCAGCCGTGGCAAAACATTTACCATCGCCTCATTGACATACCAGCTCCGCCACAGGCGCGCAATAAGACCGGCCACTTCCCACAGTCGGCGCCAGCGTAGTTGCACCTGACGCTGTGGTGTCGCTACCCGGCTCTCGAGCTGATCGAGATGCAGCGCCAGCAACGCGCGCAGCAGGCGGTGATGGCCGCGGGTAGCAGGTGGAATGTGGCGGGTTGCCCAATCAAGCAGATCGGCAAGGCTGGCGCGAGCATTGGCAATCGCCTGTTGCTGGCGGGCGCGGGGAGCGCGGCGCGCCTGCATCACTGTCGCTTCCTGGCGAGCAGCGAAGAAGCGGAGTAGCAACGCGCCGGCATTCCATTCGGCGATCTCTGCGCTCAGGGCAGCTTGCTCAACCAGGGCAGTTCGTCGGGCGCTGTCCAGCGCCGCATCGCCGGCTGGCAGTATATCGAGCGCTTCGTGAAGCGCAGCCAGGCGCCGTTCGCAATGAGGTGGCGGCGCGTCATAGCCATCGAGGATGTCGCGTGGCGGACGCGCGATCGGGTCACGCCAGCCTGCCGCTTGTTGCCGCGCTAGCTCGGCGGGAGTGATGTCGAGCGCATGGCGCCACGCAGCGGTCAGGGTCGCGTAGGCCGTATCGAGCAGCGCCGCCGTAGTTGGCGCGCGGACGGCAACGTATTGTCTGCGCAACGTTGTCGGGTCGCGCTGCGGATTCCAGGCGAGCGCGGCGAAGCTGTGTGGATTGGGTCCGACTGCCAGCCATGGTCGGTCACCGGTAAGCAAGACTGCGACACCATCAAGCCCCCAATGGTGGTAGGCGCGCAGGTCGGCGGCGATAATATCGCCTAACGGCGGTAAAGCCGATTTGAACAGAATGCCATCGAGGTAGTATTCGAACGCGCTGGCGCCAGCCGGAAAGGCGTTGCGCATGGCAGTGATGCGTTCGGCAAGCGGCCCATTGATCGGGTGACCGCTCTCGCCGACGCTGGCGGCATACGAGCGCTGGCGGGGCGCAATCACAACTTCGACATTCGCCGCCGGTGTGACATGCTGGGGTGGGGTGAAGGTATCATGGTAGGCAAGACAGGCAATCCGGGCAGCAGGATTGATGTCGGTCAGCGCTGCCGCCATCGCGTTGACCAGCAGCAGCGATTGATCCATCGGCGAGAGTGGGGCGCAGTGGCGACAAGCGCACCAGCCGCCGTTGAGCCGGTCAACCGGCCAGAGGTGATAAACGCTGGCCGCTGGTTCATTTGCAAAGAATGCGCTGGCCCACTCGCGCGCCAGCCGCTGCGTCATCGGATTGGTCGGGCAAGGGTTGCCGTCGGCTACGCGACGCCGACCATTGTGGCGGAAGAGGTCAGGCTGGTTGCGGAAGAGGCGACGGGGCAGCGCATCGGCGAGATGGTGCCCCCCGATTTCAAGTCGCAGACTGCGTTCCTGGATTGCCGGCAAGAGACGGGCGCGCAGTCGTTGCCAGGACTGCCACCGGCATGCGCCGAGCGGTAATCCACTTTTGCCAATTGTGTGAATAAAGATGGTATTGAGACGCGCCCGCGCTGCCCATTCGATCCATGCTTCGGCCTGGGCCAGGAAGAGATCGTGCCCGATCACCAGACCGCGGCGACTCAAGGCCGGCTGTTCAGCGACAGTTGCCGCGGGCAGAATGATAGACGCGCAACGGGGTACGTGTTCATCGGCGGGGCTTGGGCCAACCCATCGCCATCCCAGCGCTACGAGCAAATCATAGACCGCGTAGAGCAAGCCACGCGGCCCTTCACCGATCAAAACCAGACCGCGCTCATCGGTCAGACGCGCGAAGCCCTCACCGCCGTCACCATGGCGGAGAGCGATGCGCTGATTGGGAGCGTTCCCGACGATTGGCAGCGCCGGCCCTCCCATACGCTGAAAGGCGCGGCGTAGCTCGCGCGCGGCCAGGTGCGCCGTGGGATGGTCACTTTGCAGTTCAACAACCCAGTGTTCGGTGAGGAGGTGGTTCATGCAACATTCAAGCGCCCAAGGATAGCGATTGGCAGTCTAACAACGCGGCTATTATAGCAGCACCGCGCGGTGGCTCACGATCACACAGCCTTGCGCGATGACAAATAAAATTAGTTGCATAGTGGACAAATTCATCATCAGCGGCTACAATGCACATAAGCCGCCGTTCCTTGCTTGTTCAGCCGAGATCAGCCAGTGAGTGGCGGGATATGCGTAAATCTTGTTATCATACCGGTATAGCCGGTTGGTCAGCCATCAAATAATGATGTGAGGAAATCATGCTGCGGTTCGAACACGAGATCCTGTTCACTCCTTGTCCCGAACGGATTGCTCGTCTCCGTGAACTCGCCTACAACCTCTGGTGGACGTGGCATCCCGAAGCGCAAGACCTCTACCGTTCGATCGATCCAGAGCTATGGGAGCTGGTCTACCACAATCCAGTCGATTTTCTGCGTGATGTCCGCCAGCGCAAGCTCGAGGCTGCCGCGAACGATCCAGCCTATTTAAAGCGGTACGACGCGGTACTCAAGAGCTTCGACAGCTACATGAGCGCAAAGAAGACGTGGTTTAGCAAACACTACCCTGACGCAAAAGATACGCTGATCGCCTACTTCAGCGCCGAATTCGGTCTGCACGAAAGCCTGCCAATCTATTCAGGCGGTTTGGGCATCCTGTCGGGCGATCACATCAAAGAGGCCAGTGACATGGGCATTCCGCTGGTGGGAGTTGGCTTCATCTACCCGCAGGGCTACTTCCGACAGCGGCTTGATCCGAGCGGCTGGCAACACGCCGAGTATAACAAGCTAAACTTCGCCGATGTGCCGGCGCTGCCGGCGCTCGATCCGGAAGGGCGTGAGGTGGTGGTTGAGGTGGAATTGCCTGGACGCACCATTTACGCCAAGGTTTACAAATTTCAAGTCGGGCGCAACGAGCTACTGCTGATGGATACCGACATTCACCCGAACAGTCCTCAGGATCGTGAACTGTCGGCCCGGCTTTACGGCGGCGATCAAGAGATGCGCATCTCGCAAGAGCTGGTGCTCGGTGTAGGTGGTGTCCGCGCGTTACGCCGGCTCGGCTACAAACCAACCGTCTGGCATATGAACGAGGGGCATTCAGCGTTTCTCGTGCTCGAATTGTGTCGCGAACTGGTCGCGCAAGGGTACAGTTTCGAGGAAGCAATGGAGCAGGTCAAGGCGCATTGCGTCTTCACCACGCACACACCGGTTCCTGCCGGCAACGATGCCTTCCCGTTGCCGATGATCGAAAAGTTCTTCTGGAGCTTCTGGCCACAACTCAATCTCACTCGCGATGAATTTATGAGTCTGGCGCTGCAAGAGCAGCAATGGGGGCCGACTTTTGCAATGACTGCGCTGGCGCTGCGTTTCTCGGCCTATCGCAACGGCGTCAGCAAGTTGCACGGCCACGTCGCCCGCGGGATGTGGCAATGGCTCTACCCCGGTCGCGCCCAGGATGAAGTGCCGATCACATCGATTACCAACGGCGTTCATACAGCGACCTGGCTGGCGCCTGAGATCCGCACGCTCTACAATTCGTATTTGGGCAAAAATTGGGAAGAACACCTTGACGATCCACAGTTGTGGCAGAAGGTTTATCAGATTCCCGATGAGACGCTCTGGCAGACCCGCCAGAAGCTGAAGCGCGATCTGATCGCATTTAGCCGCCAGCGTTTGCAGCAACACTACATCCGGCTTGGCATTCCGGTGCCGGTCTGGCCCGTGCTGGAAGAGGATATCCTTACCATCGGCTTTGCCCGTCGGTTTGCGACCTATAAGCGGGCGACGCTGTTGTTCAAGGATATTGAGCGGCTGAAGCACATTCTCAACCGGCCCGGCAAACCGATCCAGATCATTTTTGCCGGCAAAGCGCATCCCAAAGATGATCCGGGCAAGCAGTTCATTCAGGATGTCTACCGGCTGGCGATGCAGCCGGGTCTGGCTGGTCGGATTGTCTTTCTCGAAGAATACGACATTGCCGTAGGACGAGCGCTGGTGCAGGGGGTTGATGTGTGGCTCAACAATCCGCGCCGTCCATACGAAGCCAGTGGCACCAGTGGCATGAAGGCCAGTCTTAACGGCGCGCCTAATTGTTCGGTGCTCGATGGGTGGTGGCCGGAGGCGTATAACGGGCGCAACGGATGGGCAATCGGCGATGAGCGCGAGTATGCCAGCCAGGAAGAGCAGGATTGGAATGACGCTCTATCACTTTACCACCTGCTCGAGCACGAAATTGCGCCCCGTTTCTACGATAACCGCGATGCTAACGGCATTCCGGTGGCGTGGGTACAGATCTGCAAAGAAGCGATTGCTACCGTCGCGCCAATCTTCAGCACGCGCCGGATGCTGGCAGAATATCTGCGTGACATGTATATGCCGGTAGCAGTTCAGGGAGCGATGCCACTGGCCTAGAAAGGCTCGCTCGTCAGGTGTAAGCTGTTTGATGGGGGGAAGCAATCGATGGATGTCACATCCCCCCATCATTATGTCCCTCCCCGCTCGACGATTATGCATCAGATTGAGCCTGATCACACGCTGGCATTTGCGCGCCTTGACGCGCTCGCTATCTATCGCCGACTGGTTGCCCACTTCGGCTTATTGTGTGGGCCGGAGGCGGCTAGTCCCTGGTGGCCGATCATCAGCGCCAACCCTCAGCTCGAAATGGTGATCGGAGCAGTGCTGGTGCAGCAGACGCGCTGGGAAATGGTTGAAGACGCGATCGCGCGACTCCATGCCGCCGGTTTGATCGATCTGGCGGAACTGGCCCAGGCGGATGCGGAGCATCTGGCAACGTTGATCTACCCTTGCGCGTTTTACCGGCAGAAGGCGCAGGGCTTGATCGCGCTGGCGCAGGCCATTCAACAACGCTATGGCGATCTGGCAGCGATGTTCAGGCTTCCAACCACGGTATTGCGGGCCGAACTGTTACAATTACCGCGGATCGGCCCGGAAACGGCGGATGTCGTCATGCTGTATGCCGGTCAGCATCCGGTATTCGTCGTTGATGCATACACGCGCCGGATCTTTGCCCGTCTCGTTCCCGACCGGCTGTCCTGGGAACGGGCAAGTTATATGCAGGTGCAACAGGTCATTGCTGCCGGGTTGCCAGCCGATCCGTTGTTGATGGCTGACTTTCACGCGCAACTGAATGAACTGGCCGTGCGTTACTGTTTGGTTCGCCCACGTTGCGATGGCCCCCCTTCCCGGCGGGTCTACTCGCGTCAGCCGGGTCGCAACAGCTTTCTCGATCGTCACGATGGTTGTCCATTGCGTTCGATATGCGCGTGGTACCGCGCATCAAGGGGGTAAGGCAGGCATGCATCTTTCTCTGCTTACGATCTTTCTCGCCTTTCTACGGCTAGGCTTAACGTCGTTTGGCGGGCCGGTGGCGCATCTCGGATATTTTCGCGCCGATCTGATCGAACGGCGTCGCTGGCTTGATGAAGCAACCTACGCCGATCTGATCGCGTTGTGCCAATTTCTACCTGGCCCGGCCAGCAGTCAGGTCGGGATCGCCATCGGCACGATTCGAGCCGGACTGGCAGGAGGTCTGGCGGCCTGGTTGGGTTTTACGTTACCATCGGCGTTGTTAATGATTGGCTTCGCTTACGGAGTGGCGCTGTTGGGTGATCCGGCCAGCGGCTGGCTACACGGGTTAAAGGTGGTTGTTGTGGCGGTGGTTGCGCAGGCAGTCTGGCAGATGGCGCAACGGCTCTGCCCGGATCGCTTGCGCGCCAGCATGGCAGTTGGCGCAGCGATCATCTTGCTCATCTGGCCTGACGCGCTGGCGCAATTGCTGGTAATCGGGCTGGGTGGGCTGGTCGGCTGGCGCTGGTTGCGTGGTCAAACCGGTAACGGCGTCACTGTGCCATCGCCGGTTAGCCCGCGCGTCGGCATCGTCTTCGCGACCCTCTTTGCCGCGCTGCTCGCCGGATCGTTTCTGGCCTCATTTATTGCCGATCCCACGCTGGCATTCCTGACCGGAATGTTTCGCGCCGGCTCGCTCGTGTTTGGTGGCGGCCACGTCGTGTTACCGTTACTCGAACCGGTTGTAGTGGGAACAGGTTTCCTCAACGCCGACCGATTCATTGCCGGCTACGGCGCAGCGCAGGCAGTGCCGGGTCCGTTGTTCACCTTCAGCGCCTACCTGGGCGCGGCAGTCACTGTGCCTCCCGGCGGCTGGATCGGCGGCATGCTTGCCTTAATTGCCATCTTCCTGCCCTCATTCTTGCTGGTGTGGGCAGCGTTACCGCTTTGGTCTGCCTTGCGCGCGCAGCCGACAGCGCAGGCAACGCTGGCCGGCATCAATGCAGCGGTGGTCGGCATCTTGCTCGCTGCGCTCTATCAACCAGTGATCACCAGCGCGATCCAACATCCACTTGATGTCGCGCTGGCACTGAGCGCATTCATGGCGTTGCAATTCTGGCGGATACCGCCGTGGGCGGTCGTAGTGGCCTGCGCCGTGATCGGCGGAACGCTGTCGTAACTCAATCCGCCCATCGCATCACTTCAGCCACATCGGTCTGGCCGACCGGTTGTTGCAACCGCTCAATAGCTGCGTGCAGGCGCTCAAGCCGGTCAGCGGCTGGCATAGCGGCCTGGCGCGCCAGCCACAGGTTAATCGCTTCGACATAAAGCGCCGTGAGATCGGTTGGTTCGGTGACCAGTTGGTTCAACTCAACCAGAGTGGCTTGAATCCGGTTGCGCGCTGCCGGCCAATCGATCACCTCAGGCATCGCCCGCATCGCATCGAGCAAGCGTCCGGCGCGGGCGCAAATGGCGTGCCGCTCATCGGCAAATGATGGCGACGGAGGAGGCGCCGGCGCCTGAGTCGGCGGCGGTTCGGCAGTGACCGATACCGCGTTCCCGCCGAGCAGGGCAACAATCCGTTCAAACCCTGCTTGCAACAACTGCTCCATTTCACGGGCATAGTGCAGCCATGCGCCGATCTGCATCCCTGCCGGATCGGGAATATCGCGTGCGCGACCGGCCAGTTCGCCGAGCGAGGCAATAGGAGCCTGAGGATAACGACTGCGCAATACCCGGGCGATCCCGCTATCAACTGCAATCAACAGATCAGCAGTCGCCGCCAGCTCATCGGTAAGTGAGCGCGCAACGTGATCATCGCGGCTAAGACCCAGCACGGCCAGCGCATCGCGGGCCATCGGCTGCAACGGATCGTCGTCATGGCCGACCACGCCGGCAGAGGCGATTGACCAGACAAAACCGCGTTCGCCGGCTATCCGGCGGAGCAGGGCTACCGCGATAGGAGCGCGACCGGTGTCGGCGGCGCCGATGATGAGGAGGGTGGCGGTTGGTGTAGTCATAGTCTGTGATTCAGAGCATCCAGTTGATCGCATAGGGGTATTATACGAGAGTTTGGGTATGACAGGGAGTGGACAGGAGGATGGGACTGAGCAGCAATAAATGAGTGTTAGACATCGTATATCGAATGGTCATTGTCTGGTCGAGGTTGTATTGCAACATCTCGATGATCCCACTGACCCTACGGCTCGTATATTACCGCTGTGCCGATTCATTTGTCCCCATGATCCGCTCACACAAGTAGTGGTATCGTGCTAATACACCCAAAACAAACACGACGATTCTGGCTAGCGGCACGTTTCTACGACCATATCATCTGCGACCAAGATGAACTCAACTGCATCAGTCATCACATTAATCTCGCGCGCTGGAACGTCGTCGACACAATCCTGCAACTAATAACTGCATGTTTTAGCCACGAGGACTGGAAATAGTGGCATTTGTTCACACCAGTGGCGAAACCGGTTTGATCGGCAATTTGAAATGAAACACAGGCGCGATGTGCCGAAATTGAGTAGACGCCGCATCGCCGAGAGCAATAGAATCCGAAACAAACCGGTTTGACGTGTCCGTCATCGCACAACTAGGCCTGCGCTACAAGCAAGATACCGACGGCAGTTTCTGTCGCGTCGAAATAGACGATGAACCATTTTGACCCAATCGTAATCGACGGCACCTTTGACGAACTGATCAAACATAGCGACGCGCTTTTGCAAAACCGCCGCACCTGTCAAGTATCAGCCAAAGCCCGGTCTGGTCGGTCGGATGCCCCTTCTCAGACTGGATTCACAGCTTGCAGAAGTACATGTTGTTGGCTATACTAACTGACAAAGGCACAATGTGGGATCCTGCTACGAAATTATTCATGGTGATAACCTCAGCGAAGTTGTATCCGACCTGCGTGCTCAGCCAGGTGGATACATCTTTATCTACGGCAGCGTCAGGCTGGTTCGATCATTGCTCGTTGCTAACTTGATCGATAATGTGGTTGCTAACCATCATGCTCCTCGGTGGTGGAAAAACGATATTTCCTGGCTGCGGGATCGCCGTACCGTTCATGTGGGAACTCCAGTAGCGGGCTGCAAATTTGTCGATATATACGGGTGCGGTCACTCTTTTCAAGCGCTGGCTAACAATGGGTTGCCGCCGACACGCGCCGTGTGCAGCTGAACCGTAAACTATCACGTAGCGGCTGCACAATCACATAAGGAAAAATATGAAACCACCTGAGTACGAATATAAAGGTTTAGTGGCAGAAGCTTGGGATGTGTTGCGTGGGGACACATCGAATTGGGTAGATCGCCATTTTTATCTTAAAATCATCCAAACATATGGAGAACCTGTTCTTGATGTAGGATGTGGTACTGGGCGATTATTAATAGATTACTTACAGCAAGGAATTGATATTGATGGGATGGATAACTCGCCAGAGATGTTGGCAATATGTCAGCATAAAGCAGAAGAGTTGCGATTAAAACCCACATTATACGAGCAATACCTGGAGAATCTGGAACTTCCCCGCAGGTATCGGGTAATCCTGGTTCCATCAAGCACATTGCAATTAATCTGTGAGGTGAAAGCAATAGTGAAAGCCATGAAACGGCTATATGAACACCTATTACCAAATGGCATATTAGTCGCATCGATGATGACATTATGGAAGGAAGGTGAACCGCTTTATTCGGAATGGGAGAAGACGGCATTTCGTGAAACAGATGGTATAAAGTTTCGTAGAGTGGCTCGCTCTTGGTTCGATCCGGTGAGCGAATGTGAACGGACAGAAGATTTATATCAAAAAATAGTGCATGATAACGTTATAATGGAAGAATTTCATCAACGTTCACCGGCAACGCGCTCTTATAGTCATTCGCAAGCAAGGGATTTATTTGCAAAAGCTGGTTTTCAAAATATAAGGTTGTTTAGTGGTTTTACCTTTGATCAAGTTAAACCTGAAGACAGGTTGTTTACAGTTATTGGACATAAGTTGTCTAGCTGCGAAAGGTGACCTGATATCGTTTGTGGCAGATTCACAAGTGAAGTTTATTGCAACATAATGTGAAGGACTTACTATCCAATTCAGTAGTCTTACTAGTGTTAGCAGGCTCTCGAAGGGGCAAAGGAAGTCACTAACCGGCAGGAATAGTGCTGGGCAAAATATTCTTTCACGTGAGGGAAACGGCTACATTCGCTGTCGCACCGAACCTTTTGTTGGCAGATAGTGTTGCAATATTAGTTTCCTAATGTTCCTGTCTGATAGTGTGGCTACGCTGATTAATCTGGTTATTGGGTATTGTTTCACATTAAGAAGATAATTTAGTAAAAAATGACCTGTGTTGAGATTATTAGTTTCTAAAGAATTGAACTCAATCACAAGAAATTATCAAGTAGTGAGAGTCGCAGCTCCTGCTGCGTTGTATGCGTTCCTGAAAGGTAGATGAGGATGAAGGGTAAGACTAATCTATGACGAGTCGCAGCTCCTGCTGCGTTGTATGCGTTCCTGAAAGCGTATAGGTAAATGAAGAGTTGACATTTTTGCACAGTGAACTTAGAGATAGTAACATTTTTTGTTACTTATGATCGAGTTAAGCGGCTTTGTTGATTTGGGAAGAAGTGGCAAGGCAGATAATATGGTACGACATCGCCTTTTGTGTCTCATACCCAGGATGACTTCGGCTTATCATCTCGTTTTAAAGCAATGCTGTCTGGTATCATCTCTATCGCGAGGGATAGATTATCTCTTCGGCGAAAGATACTTGTGTGTGGCTCAGGCAGAGATCCACAGGTAGCATGACCGCAATCGCCAATACAGTCAATGACTACTCTCTGGCGCGAGAGTGTGCTCTTTCGACACTAGAGCCGACTCATTCCTCGTGTCCAGTTTATGTGGCAACCCTGCTGTGATGTTAGACACAGCATGTACACGGTAGGTGAACAGCGTGATCAAAAGTTTTCTGCTTGACTGGCCGCTGCCCGATCTGAATTCATCCTGCTTGATGATTTAAGGCTTAGCAACGATCGGAAAGCGGCAGGCACACAGCGAGTTGCTGAGAGTCTGTAACGGATCAGACTACTTCTGTCTGGATAGTGATTGCGTGTCTTACGTGGCTCACCACACGATCCAGCCGTATTTCGAGCCCGTACAATTACAGTTGGTCACCGTCTCCCAAAGGACATCAGCGCATTCTGCGATGGATTGCATAGTTGATCCCGCTGGCTGTAATGGTCTGTGGTGTGGCGATGATAGGCGCCGGGCTGTTCTACGATCTGGCGTTTGCCGGTCTCCCGTTCCAGGATCCGCCGCCGGAACTATGGCAATCATTTGCAGCGAATAACGAAGAGTTATTCGCTACCGACTTCTCGCCCGATATGCAACCTTTACCCGCGTGTTATTGAGTGGTTTGCTGACAGCGCTCTGTGGCAAATGGGTAAGTAGCTGGCAGCTATTCGTGAGCAGATCAATATCCGTTCACCACAGTTGCGCTATCGCTATTGTCAGGGTTGTGATCGCGTCACTCTAGCATTCCCGCTGTTCTCACCAGATACCCTTCACTCTACTCACTGCTGTGCGTTGCCCAATAGTCGTTGATCGTATCCGAAAACATCATCAACCCGTGCGCAGATGATGTCACCTGACGTGACTCATGAGCTGACACATGCCTGGAAGGCGTCGAATATTTCGAACGGCTGCCGTTGAATTGGTTTTCGGCGGAGCGATAGAGGTAGAAGTGCCCTTCAGTGCGCCCCGTTCCCAACTTTGGAAGGTGTTTGCTGGTTCCTTTTCACCGAGCATATAGCTCCTCTCATTCATGTGCGTTATCGATTTGGCTGTCACGAACAGATGTCCATATTTGACCATTTGCCAAACCCATGGTATCTTGCCGCCGTTGCCATATCAGTGCCGATAGCGGCAATATACTGTCATATACCTCGTCGTATATGGCACAGCGTTTCCGCAACAGGACCACGCTCGTCCTGTTCCATCGTCGCGCCCTGGCGCGACGACGTGATTCCGCGTTGAATGGCGCGCATTCCCCTGAGGAACGCGCCCGGAGGAAATCTGCATGCCAATGCATTCGATGCGCCGCTTTGGCGCTCTGTATGCACTGCTCTGGCTCGTCGCGCTTGTCATCTTTCCCCGGCCTGTCGAAGCTGCTCCGACGCTCGTTCTCCCCACTCCTCCCGGTGAACAATGGCGCATCATTCAGGGCTATGCCTGTGGTACCCATAACGGCTGGGATCGTTATTCGCTCGATCTGGCCCAGGTCGATGGCCCAACCTACAACGCGCCGATCCGCGCCGCTGCTGCCGGTTCGCTCTGGCATTGGGAAGCGCGTAGCGGCACCATCATTCTCCATCACGGTGGTAACTTCTTCACGATGTATACCCATCTCAGCCGACCGGTAACAACCGAGCGCGGCTTTTATTTCGCCGTTGGCCAGGTGTTGGGCTACGCTGGCGATCGCGGCTCGCCGGGGATTCCTCATCTGCACTTTACGGCCTTTACTGCTGGCGCAAATGGCTGGAGTGGACGCCAGTCAGTGCCGTTGCGGTTTGCCGAGGGGTACGATCTGCCCGAAATTGGTGGGTGTAATCAGCACGGCGGCAAGGTGCTGACGGCGATGTCGGCGCAAGACCCGCAGATCACTTTTACCAGCGCCGCTTTGCCAGCGGGATGGTACAACATCGATCATCAGATCGATTTCAGCATTGCCTGGGGTGGCGGTGGTTTGAGCCAGGCCTGGAATGCGGAACCGCCGGCTGATGAGCCAATGTTTCCCGGCGCGTTTGATGGTTATGCCCGGCTGGCCGATATGGGTGAGGGCTGGCATACGCTTTATGTGCGGGCGTGGGGGCCAGATGGCCGGCAGACACTGGCCAGCTATGGGCCGGTTGGCTACGATGTGTCGCCACCAACCCTGGCGGTCGAGCCGGCGACGCTCACGATTGGTCAGTATCAGGCGGTAACAGTCTCCTGGTTGCCGGCAAGCGATCCGCTGTCCGGCGTATCTGGCTATCGCCTCTACCTTGGCTCCGATCCGGCGGGCGAGAGCGAATGGTTTGTGGATGAACCATCCGTGATCTTGCCGCCACTGGCGCCCGGCACATATCTGCTGCGGGTCAAGCCGATTGATAATGCTGGTAACGTGGGTACATGGCAGACCGTTATGACGGTAATCGTTGAATGACGAGGAGCGGCGCGAGCTGTTGACACTGCTAGCGCCGCACGATCACTGTCGTGCCGACCGGCGCCCAATCGTAGAGCCATGCGGCTGCTTTGAGCGGCAAGTTGACGCAGCCATGACTGCGACGAACGCCCGTGCCAAACTGGTTGTGCCAGTAGGTGCCGTGCAACGCTACACCGCCGACGATATACATTGCATGCGGCACCCGTGGCACCACCCAACATTCGTTGCCGGCGCAACCGCGCATCGTTTGTTCGCGGACTTTGGCGTAGATTGCGAACGTTCCGATTGGCGTATTGAAGCCGTCGCGTCCGGTGGAGACAGGGGCGTCGAAGATGATGCGATCGCCATCGAGCGCATAAAGCCACTGATCGCTCAGGTCAACGATGATCAGTTTATCGCTGCTACGCATCGCCGGCGGGGCCGGTCTGGCCGGCGGCGGTTTGGGAGTCGGCGTGGCTGTTGGCGAAATAGAAGGCGCTGGCCGCTGTTCGGGTGGCGGCGCGGCCTGTGGTTGCCCGTTGGCGTCAACCGGCACGGCGTTACCGGCAGCCACCGGACTTAGATCAACACCGCGCAAACGAGCTAGATCGCGACCGAGATTGCCGATCTGGATGGCGCGCGCAGGGTTGGCCGGACGCGGGTCAACTTCGAGGCGGGCGCGCTCAAAATACTGCACCTGCCGCAACATCCCGTCAACATATTCCCAACGTGGTTCACTGATGGGAAAACCAAAGACTTCCACTGCGCCGCGCTCTTCCCAGAAGGCGAGAAAGGGCGGACCGATTGTGTAGCCGGTTTCGGCAAAGAAGCGTCGTTCGGGCGACTCGCGCGCGGCGAGGGTCGGCGGCGGAAACGCGCGGCCCAGCGCAGTAGCGTATTCAGCGCCGACTCTGCCGCGCAAGACCGCATTGTTATAGGCCGGGTGCAGCTCAAGCCGACCCCGTTCAAAGTACTGCACGATCAGATCGCCGTCCCGGAAGGCGGGACTGATTGGTTGCCCCAGAGTTAGCGGCCCATCGCTCGACCGCCAGACACTGAGAAAGCCGTAAGCGTCATCGAGTCGCTGACCGGTGGCAACGAAGTAGAGCGCCGAACTTTGCGCTGCTGCCGGAACGGTGACCAATGCTATCCCGATTGCCAGAACCAGGGCCAGAAATTGTCGCATACCTGCGCCTTGTTCGTTTGCGCGGCCTCGCCTGAGATTGGATTGGCTTCATTGTAGCATTACCGCTGTGTCAGCGGTAGATAGATTCGCGTTTCAGATGGGATGACAGCCTGCAACAACGCCGCGCGCCATCGATTCTGGTTAATATCGTAAAGGCCAAATCCTGAACCAAACTCCCAGTACGCCCACGACATTCCTTGTCGCTCTGCTTCTGCGCGGATCATCCTTGTCCAGGCGATGCGAGATGCCAGATCGACTGGCCCGTTGCCAGAGGGATCGCCAGAATACGCGCCAAATTCCCCCAGATACACTTCTAGCCCGCGACTGCGCGCCCAGTCGGCAACCCATGCCATCGTGCTCCTTGCCCGTTCTGCGGCAGTAGTGAGGAGTGGGCGCTCCTTGCCGTCTTCGATCAGGGTCAGGTCGAGAAAAACCAGCGTTTGCGGTTGTGAACTCATAATGATAATGTCTCCCGCGTTGTGGCAGGCGACAGGGACGGTTAACAACCGCGCTTGATGGGCGATCAGGTCGAAGGACGACCCTACGAAAAAGGTATCGCCATCAGGCGATTTGCAATTTACTTCCATGCCCGTAGCATTGCGATCAGCCTTGACTCTGAGCAGCGCAGGGCCTTGAATGGGAAAACTGTGCATATAGAGGCCGGCGTAACCGTACTGATAGGTCACTTGCAAGCCGTTCGCAACCCATTGCAGCGTTGTACCCCATGACCAGTTTTCGCCGTTGAGCGCTGGATCGTCAGGATGCCAGGTTTGCCCCAACGGGGGGCTGGGGTAGATCCAATGCGCATTCTGATGAGTAAACTCGATTGGGCCGTAGTAATGAAAAGTAATGATCAGGTTAGGATCGGAGGGAAGGCGCAGCAGAGGCAACGTATTCAAGTCGTAGCCATGCACTGAGCCGAGAATAACCTTTCTGGTAGGATTAGAAGCGCGGATAACCGACAGCGCTTCAGCGAGCAAGCTGTTCCAGGTTTCCGGATCGGCATTGAACGCTTCCTGCGGTTCGTTCAGCAACTCAAAGTACAGCCATGGCCCGCGATCGTGGTAACGCTCGGCAATCTGTCGCCAGATAGCAAGAAAGCGATTTTTTTCGCCAGCCGGATTGCTATTCAATGCATGGTAGTGATGAGCATCAATGACGACTTTCAAGCCGTTGCTGTGAGACTGCTCTAACACCCAATCGATGCGCTGAAAGAACGTTTCGTCGATCTGGTATGGAGGATGGTGATCGGTGTGATGCGACCAGGCAATTGGCACGCGCACATGATCAAAGCCGGCTGCTTTCACCAGTCTGAAATACTCTTCTTGCAGCGTAACTCCCCACCATCCTTCCTGTTCTGCTTCCAACGCATTGCCAAGGTTGATACCACGACCTAATCTATCGGCAGACGCCGTGGTGATGTCAGTCACGTTGGGGAGCAATCCACTGATCATCGTTGCCAGGATCAGGAAAAGTATGACATATCTGTGCATAAGACACCTTTTGACGGTAATTGCAGTGGCTCCTTCCGGCTGCCGGTTTGTGATGGTTGCGCGCAATCAGTTGTCGATAAACGTTAGCATCGAGCGGTGGCGCGCGACTCAGCGCTTTCCCGGCGACTCTAAAAGTTGCCGGGCTTCGATGCATAGTGCGACACTCCATAACTCCATACAGGCACATGTGTGGTCAGGTTGCCGGCAAGCGCCGTATGAGCCAGGCAGGAACGCTGCCCGTTATCGCCAATGCAATACGCGCGCTAATGATGCCAGCGCCTCTGGCAGTGGCGTTCAAACATGGTGTTACAGGCTTTCACTGAGAAACTACTATCTGTCATAGTATATCTGAGTTGCGTAACCGATTTGTTAGCGTTTGCAGCTCTGTTAAGGCCGGAAGTCATTTTGTTTGCCTTCCATGATTGTGAGGCGAAACAATCTCTCGACTTTGGCGAAGAGGGGGAAATGTGCGCCGTTCACCGATCTGGCTTTTGTTCCTGCGTGTGGTCAGGTATGGTACCATAGAAAAAGTGAAATGCGCTTAAACCATTGCGTATGGAGGTTCTCATGCTGGCAGAATTACGTGACGAGCTGGAAACGTTGCGCACCCGCTTTGCTGATTTGCGGGGGCATCTTTGACTTAGCCGCAAAGCAGGCTGAGATTGAACAACTCGAGACACGCGCCGCCGATCCCGATTTGTGGAACACTCCACGGATTGCGCAAGAGGTGATGCAGCGCCTGACTCGCCTGAAAGAAGAGGTTAATCTGTGGACAACGCTCGAACACCGCATGACCAGTCTGGCCGAATTGATCGAACTGGCCGAACTGGAAGGTGACGAGTCGCTGGGAGCCGATCTCGCAACGGAATTGCAGACGTTGCAGCGCGAGGTCGAACAGCGAGAACTCGAAGTGTTACTGAGCGGCCCGTATGATGACCGTGACGCTTTCCTGTCGATTCAGGCTGGAATGGGCGGCACCGACGCGCAAGATTGGGCGGCGATGCTGTTGCGGATGTATACCCGCTGGGCTGAACGTCGTGGTTACACGGTAAATCTGATTGATCTGAGCGAAGGTGAAGAGGCGGGAATCAAGAGCGCTACGATTGAGATCCGCGGCCCGTATGCCTATGGTTATGCTCGCGCTGAAGCCGGTATTCATCGCTTGATCCGACTCTCACCCTTCAATGCTGCGCACACTCGCCAGACCAGCTTTGCCCGCGTTGAGGTGATGCCTGAGGTGGATGATGCGCCGGAAGTTGAGATCAAACCGGAAGATTTACGCATCGATGTCTTCCGCAGCGGCGGTCACGGCGGCCAGGGAGTCAATACCACCGACTCGGCAGTGCGCATTACGCACCTGCCAACCGGTTTGGTCGTGACCTGTCAGAACGAGCGCTCGCAGATTCAAAATCGCGAGACGGCCCTGCGCGTTTTGCGCGCGCGATTGCTCGAGCGTGAATTGCAGCGGCAGGCTGAAGAGCGCGCTCGCCTGCGCGGCGAATATCGCGAAGCGGCATTTGGCAACCAGATGCGCACCTATTATCTGCACCCCTCAACGCTGGTCAAGGATCATCGCACCGATTACGAGACCAGCAATGTGCAGGCGGTGCTCGATGGCGAAATCGATCCGTTTATCGAGGCCTTTTTGCGGGCAAATGTGCGGGAGTCGTGATGGAGATCAAGTATACGCCGTGGCGCATGCGATATATCAAGCGAGGCGATACTGCTGACGGGGGATGCGTGTTTTGCGCGATAGCCGCCACTGATGGCGCTGATGACGCCGAACGACTGGTGCTCTATCGGGGGCAGCGCTGCTTTGTAGTGATGAATATTTATCCCTACAATACGGCTCATCTCATGGTAGTGCCGTATGCGCATGTGGCTGACCTGACGGCGTTGGATAGCGCAATTGCCGGCGAACTCTTCAGCCTCACGCAGCGCAGTGTAGCGATTCTACAGACAGAATACGCACCCCACGGCTTCAACCTTGGCATGAATCTGGGGCGCGTAGCGGGAGCCGGTATTGCTGATCATCTGCACATGCACATCGTGCCGCGATGGAACGGTGACACCAATTTTATGCCGGTGATAGGCGACACAAAACTCATCCCGGAAGCGTTGGAAGAGACCTATGCGCGTTTGCGTCCACACTTCGCCGCCCTCAGCTCAGCGTCCGATCAATCAGATCAACCAGGTGCTGAATCTCAAATGGCTTCTGAATAATGACAGCGCCTTCCGCTTCGAGATCGGCGAACCAGGGCTTGCGACTGAGCGCCGTCATCAGAATGATCGGAATGCCGTCGTCTTGGAGGCGCTCTTTGATGCGTTGAAAGGTTTCAACACCATCCATATTGGGCATCATAATATCGCTCAACACCAGGCTAGGCGAAAGGTGTTCAAGCATCCGCAGGCCCTCAATGCCATCGCGCGCCAGCACGACTTCGTAACCAGCGTTGCGCAGGGCAATCGACAGGATACTTTGGAGGCCGAGATCATCATCGATAATAAAGATTGTGCCTTTGCTTGCTGACATAGTGGTTTCCTTGCCGATTATGTTCGATTGGGAAACAGACGAGCAGGTCGGTTCACGTTACGCGCCATTATACCAGAGAGTAAACGGCATCGATGCGTCGTGTCACGCCGTTCATTAGCGATTGATATTCGCTGTTGTTCATTGAGGAGTAGATTCATGAAATCTCAGGTACCGGCAGCGCTGACCGAATACCCGTTTCATTATCCCATTGAAGTGCGCTTTCGCGATCTCGATGCGCTCGGACATGTGAACAATGCTGTCTATGCGACCTATCTCGAGTCGGCGCGAATTGCCTACTATCAGCGATTGACCGGTGGTTCGCTTGAGCGGTTGGGGATCATTCTGGCCGAACTGACCATCCGCTATAAGGCGCCAGCTCATTTTGGCGATCAGTTGCTGGTTGGAGTGCGGGTGAGCCGCATCGGCGGCAAGAGCTTTACTATGGATTATGCTATCGCCCGCCTCGGCGATGGCGCGTTGATTGCTACGGCGCAATCGGTGCTGGTGGCCTACGATTATGCTGCCGGACGAAGCGTTCCGGTGAGTGATGAGTTCCGCGCGCGAGTTGCCGAGTTGCAGGGGGAGCTGGAAGCGTAGCTCAGCCCCTGCACCTGACGCGGCGGTAGTTCGATCACTCAATGTCAATCTGCTTTACGCCGTCAATTCACGGTAGAGTTGCACGATCGGATCATCGCGCTTGCGTCGTGGGTTGATACCCGTGGCCGCGAGATAGCGGTGATACGCCCGTTGCATCTCTACCGGCAAACCCAACCGGTGGCTTGCGCGCAGGTGCCAGCCAACTACCGCAGTTGCGCGTGGCTCGTGGGTCATAATACGCTCGCAGTATTGCAGGCATTCTTGATCGCGGCCTGCGGCGTATGCATGAGCTGCCAGTCGTTCGCCAGCGATAATCGTCTTGTTCAGCAGGCTCGCGCCGCGCTCCGTTGCCCACTGTTGCGCGCCAGCGATCCCTTCCATATATGGCCCATCGTACAGATCGAGCACATACTGGTAAAACGGCACTGCCGCGCCGATCCCTTCTCTCGTTTCGGTTTGGATGGCGAGCTTAAACGTTTGTTCGAGCAGATCGGCATCGCTGCGGTAGAGATCGGGGTTAAGCGCGCAGCGCTGGCGGTCGGTGTAGAGCAGGTTGGTTGCCAATTCATTGCCGCCGCAATGGTTCAGCACTTGCCGCAGCGCAGTCAGCGTGCGGGCAAGGCTGCTGGCGCTAGCGCCGTTGCTCCAGATCGCCGCGCCAATTTCGCTACGAGTAGCGCCGGCTTCACCACAATGCACCAGGTAGGCGAAGATGCCCTGTACCTTGCGCCCACCGGCGCGTCCACCCTCGCTTTGACCCCATTCTTCGGCCTGAACGGGTCGGCTATCGATAAAGACCTGGAAGTCACCCAGACAATGCACATAGACGCCGCGGAAAGGGCGCAATTCGATGCGCAGGCCGGTAATTTCACCGATACTGGTCAATGCGACACGCGCTTGCTCGCTCAGCTCAGGATCATCGAGGAGACGGCGCAGGTAGGTGAGCGCGCGATTGCCATAATGGGTAAGTAGAATTGTAGTTGCCTGCTGACGCACAGCAAGATCAGAGTGCGTCAGCAGCGGCAGGTAGAGCATAATTGGATTTGACATAATCTTTATTCGTACATATCACTCTCTTCAGCAGGAAGACGGCGAACAATGCTGACTGAAGGATCGATTCGCAGTTCACCATGTTCTTCAAACTCTACCAGCAGGATTTCACGGTCGTCACTGATCAGGCTAAGGCGCACGCGACCGGCGCCGTAGGGCATACAGATGATCCGATCACCCGGTTGAAAGCGCGGCTCTGCGGGCGAGGAGCTGGTGAGCGCTCCAGGCGAGGATTGTTCGACGGGGGGCGACTCAACGTGAGCGCGTCGCTGGCGCAGGCGGGCCAGAATCGCTTCGGCATCGGGAATTACTGGCTCTGCCGGTTGAGCCGATGGCGGATCAAGTTCACGCGATACGGGCGATGCCTGCTCAGAGATTCTGGATGGTGTTGTCCGATGTCCGGCCCGGTTGGGACGGGCGCGCAGATTGCCGGCTGCGCGGTTGGAGGTTGACTCTGGGGGGTTGCGCACCGGCACTGATGGTTCAGACAGACGAGCAGGCGGCTCGGCGCGGGCAGGCGGCTCGGCGCGGGCAGGCGGCTCGGCGCGGGCAGGCGGCTCGGCGCGGGCAGGCGGCTCGGCGCGGGC
>Ga0209721_1000249_pt1 | contig 54327 bp, 53 predicted proteins | sample TshhotsprinmetaG_FD_184139 | JGI IMG/M metagenome (GOLD analysis project Ga0209721, IMG submission 184139) | Hot spring microbial communities from South Africa to study Microbial Dark Matter (Phase II) - Tshipise hot spring metaG (SPAdes)... | ecosystem: Environmental > Aquatic > Thermal springs...
AGTATTGCACAAAGGTACGCTCAAAGCTGGACAATATTCATTCAACTGGAATTTGACAGACGAAGCTGGCAAGAAAGTTGGGAACGGAGTATATATTTACCGTTTGACTGGTAATGGAAACACTGTTTCGAACAAAGTTGTTGTTTCGAGATAATGCTGAAAAGAATTTGCGGCATCGGGCTGCTGATAGTTACTTTGTTCAGCAGCCTTGTAGCCCAAAATAACACGATAGTGCCAACGCTTAAAAGCGTTAAAAAAATAGATGTATGCGAAAATATTGACGAACACGAAGTTTTAGTTCTTTTGACAATTGGTAAGATTACGAAGGCAGATTCTTTATTCGGTTATAATTTCGAAATAAAGTATGACCCTTCGAAAATTAAATTCAATTTTGTCAGTACCTTTGGTACATTGTCAGAGTTCTTTGAAATAAAGCAATTTACAATTTCGGCAGCCGATAGCGCTATTTATGGGACTGCAGGGCATCTAAATCCGTTCCTTGCACCTGTGGAAGGCGACTTGCCACTGCTTGCTATTCAAGGCATTTGGCTCGGCGATTGCTTCGATACCTCGGAAGTAAGTCTTTCGTACATTGCATTTACCGAGGAATTCAAAAAAGATATCGCTGAACCACAGAACGCAATGGTCGAAGCTGTTATCGCAGATAAACCTGATAGAAAATTCACAGTGCTATTTAGTGATAACCAGCTGAGTTTCAATGATAAAGGTACAAAGCAAACGAAGCTCGTATTGAATAGCAACGGGAAAAAGGTTAGCAATGTTAAGCTGGATTTAATGCAAATGGGCAGTTCATTTGAAATCTCTCGTATTGAGCCAAGCAACGATAATATTGTGATAAATAGTATTTCACAAGAAAATGGCTTGGTAAAGATGGCTATATCAGTTAATAATCAAGTTCTAAAAGACACATTGATTATTGACATAATGAATAATAGCGATATTGGCAGGACAAGTGGCTGGATTTCAGTTGATAATGCCATAGTTGGCGATTGCGACTGTGTTACTCAATATGAAAACAACAACCTGGAACTTGTATCAGATATCCCAGATACAACAACAGTAGTTGAAGAAAGTGCAGAAGCAATTGCTTATTACAACCGAACTTGTGATTGCATAACAATAAAAACAGACAACGACAATGAAAAAATTGTTAGAATATACGATATTAATGGTAAAATGATATTTTTAGAAAATACATACGAAAATCACATACGAATTAATGCAGAAAAATTTGCACGTGGTATCTATATTGTAGAAATAGATAGTAAAGCAGAGAAAATTATAAAAAATCTAATAAAATATTAATTTATTAATTTGGGGGTATCATGAATAAACTCTTATTAACTCGCAGGGTAAGTCGAATGCTACTCGGCATATTAGTTGTAGTCTTTGGACTTACAACATATGTTGAAGCACAGGCTCAATGCGATGTAATTATACCACAGCTGAATTTAACCGGCGATTTAAGCGGTTACAATACAGCTTGGTATCCCGATGGCAGAATTTGGATTCCGCCTTCATCGAAATCGAAGCGTGAATTCCTTTTGCCAGTATTTATAGAAGTAACAGACCAAACTTTTGCTCCTATCAAAAGTTTTGAGTTTTCTCTTTCGTATAATGGTAATGTTTTCAAAGCAGTTGGTATTCAAACTCATCATCCTGTTACTGCTCAAGAAGCTCAGGCAAGAAACGACAATAGGTTCCTTCCTTACGTAGAACCTCTTGCTAAAAACTTCAATTTCCAAACATTCGATTTGCGTGATACTAACTATACTAAAAATCTTTTCCCAACAAGAAAAGGAACAGACGCAATTCCTTCTGCTGGTAGAAAATTCAAAATCGTTGGAGCTTCGACAACACCACTCCCAGCAACTACTGTTGCTAACCGTAAATACAATGTATTGCTCTATGTAGTATTTGAAGTATTGGTAGACAAAGAAAATCCAAACTTGCCAGTTAATACTCCAATCTACATCAATGCAGACATTATTAAATATAACGGCATCAATATTCGTGAATACGTATTTACTGTAAATAACTTCCCTTGTACTCCTCAATCACTTGCATTCACAAACGCTGAAGGAACAACCACCAATCAATTGCCTATTACAGGTCTTACAGGTATGCGCAATGATAACTTGCCTGCTGCAGTTATTGATTGGCAAACATATCCTGAAAGATACATCCCTGGCTCAATTTGGGTTACTATTTTCGAAAAAATTCCTGAATTCCGCTTTATGCCAGGTCCTGGTGTTGTTCAAAGCACAAGCCCAACTTCCAGCGACTCAATTATGAAGATTAGCGAAGGCTATTGGAAAATATATACTCCACTTACGGTTGACAATGCAGATATTCAACCACGTCGCGCTCAACGCATTGTACGCGTTAGAATTCCTGATGCTCTTTCAAAGACACGTATTCAGGATATCGTTGTCGAATCAGACAAACCTTGGTTGAACTTCCAAACTGTTACTGTCGGATCAATTTCCAAAAATCCTATACCACAACTTACAAGAAAAGGCTTTATTAACTATATCGACGTAGGAATCCTTGGTTCGCAAGACTTTAAAGATCCAAAAGGTCAGCCAATTGGCCCTGATCCTGAAGTTTATCTGTTAGTTGATTGTGACCCTTCTAAACTTACTATTTCGCCAGTTGATAATGAAAAAGAAGGTATCTACACTGGTCATATTACATTCACTACTCCATACATTGATGAGAACCCAACTAAACTTGAAGTAAACTTCATTCTCTTCAAAACTCCTGTTGAACCAATTGTTAAAACGAATATCGTTCCAGGTATCAAACTTACAGTATCAAACAGCAAGGGTGAAAGCAAATTGTTGGTCTTCGGTACTGGCACACGCGCATCGGACGATATTGATACGCTTTATGGCGAATGCCCATACGAATGGCCATTAGGTCAAGACCCACAAGGCAATTCAATATTTGATGCTCGTTGGTTCCCTGTAAACCCAGTATTGGCAGCTAAATATCCAAATGGTTTCTGGGACTTTGCAGCAAATGAAGCTCAACGTCGTTCCAACTCACGCGATATTCGTGATTTTAATTATACTGCAAAATCACATATCTTCTATTGCAAGTTTGAAGCTAACAATGGAACTCCAGTAATTTTAACTTGGGATACAACTGATTTCTATCCTGGCTCACAACTTTATATTCACGACAGACAAAATGGACTATACTTCCCAGCAGTTAATATGCGCGAAGCAACTCCATTGGGCGATGGTAAATTCTCATTTACAATTCTTGATCCAAGAGTTAGAGAATTTGTGATTGAGTATACATTGCCTACTGTTGTTGATTACGTGAACAAAGCTGGCGAACCTATTATTAAGAAAGGTTGGAACTTGCTCTCAATGCCAGTTCGTCCTGTTAATCCATATTATTCGAACTTCTATAAGAATGCAATCAATATCCCAATATTGTTTACTCAGAACCAATATCAAACTCCACCAGATGGTATTTTGCAACCTGGTATTGGCTACTTTGTAAAATACGATTCAATCGTTGATACTAAATTCCCAGGTACATTTATCTACGACCTTGATAAAAATGTTGCTCCATTCAATGGTATCCGCCTATACACTGGCTGGAATACAATTGGTTCGGTTTCCGTTCCACTGGGTATTGACCACATTAAATTTGACGCTTTAAGTGCTGGTCAAGATGCACCTGATGTAACCTTCACTCGCCAATATGGTGTTTGGGCTTACGAAACTAACAGAGGATATAAAGAAGTATCCGAAATTCTTCCTGGTCTTGGATACTGGATTAAAGTTAATACAACTGGTTATCTGAAAGTAAATGTTCCACAGAACTTACGCTTTGGCTTCAAGCTTAACTCAATCGATGGTTCTGTTGTTAAGAAGTCTGTCCTTGCAAACTCATCAGTATTGAGCATCAAAGACAGCGACAACAACAATGGAACATTATACTTATCCAATGATTTAGCTATCAGCGGCAATACATTCGAACTTCCACCTGCACCACTTGCTGAAATGTTCGATGTTCGCTTTGCTGATAATAGCTACCTGACAACTGAGAACGAGGGCGTTGTTCGCGTTCAAGGCGTTAAATATCCTCTTACTGTATCAATTGACAACGTAAAAGGCGCATACAAAGTGGTTGATGTAGTTACTGGCGAAGTATTTGGCGAAATCAATCGCTTCAACAACTCAATAACTATCAACCGTGCTACTTACAATGTATTCAAGCTTGTAAAAACTGATGCTACTTTGAACGCTACATTGAGCGTTAATCCAAACCCAGTTTCATCGACTGCAACCGTTAACTTTGCAATTCCGATGAATGCAAATGTTACAATTTCGTTGTTCGATGCACTTGGAAATGAAGTAGCTACATTGCTCAGCAGCAGCTTGAATGCTGGCAATCATTCATATACTTTTGATGCTTCTCGCTTTGCAACTGGTAATTATATCGTTAAAATCGTTGCTGGCGACCGCACAGAAGTAGCTAAAATCAATATTGTAAGATAATTTTCTAATTATCTTTTCCAAGACAAATGGGCATCTACAACAAATGATGCCCATTTGTTTTTAGTTTATAATAAGGAAGGTAGATATGAAAATAAAACTGTTTGCTATTGCAATAATTACGATACTTATGTATTCAGAAGCAACAGCCGACGAATTTGATGTGAAAGTTCGGCTTACAATTAATAATACATTCGCTATCGATACGCTTCTTGTGTTTGGGGCGGTTTCGTCGGCTACTGACGGATTAGATACTCATCTTGGCGAAATAGAAATACCGCCATTTCCACCACCAGCATTTGATGTATTTGCTGTTTTCAATTTAGATACCATAAATATAGAAGGCCTATACAGCTACAAGGATTTTAGAAGTGTCCCCGCCGACGAAAATGAATTCCACCACCGTTACAAAATTGATTTAAACAAACGAGTCCCTTCTGTTGCAACTATTTCGTGGAATAAGTTGCCAAATTACATTAAATCTGCAAGAATTTATGATGAACTGGGACTTCTCTTTTCGGCAGATATGACAAAGACTACTTCTGTTGTAATTAACAATGAAAACCTACCGAAAGTGCCAATTTATATTGATGTAGTATATACAAAAGTGCCTACTTCTATTCCAGAAAACAAAGAAATTTTTGAAGTTTTTCCAAATCCATCTAATAGCTGGATTTCCGTAAGTAATAGCACAAAAGTCAGTAAGATTGAAATTTATAATGAATTATCTGAACTAATGTTTAATACCAATTTACCTACAAGCGAAAAAATTAATCTTGTAAATTTAAAGAATGGTATTTATTTTATTAAAATTTTAGACATCAACAACAATATTTATTTTAAAAAATTAATAATTAACAGATAGATTATGGACAAAAAAAATAGCAACAATAGAAAAGAAAGCCAAAAAAAAGAAAAAATCAACCAAAAAGAAGGGCAAAACGTAAAGCGTTCTAATCAAAACCAACAGAGCCAACAAAAAAACAGTAAAAGCGAACTGTTGATTTCTGTTGTAATTCCACTATATAATGAAGAAGAATCAATTCCCGAGCTTGCATTGCAATTAGAAAAAGAACTCCAAGAACTCACACACGGACGCTATGAAGTTATTTTTGTAGATGATGGCTCTACAGATGGTTCACTTGACTACATCAAGCAGATACATCGTCGAAATAAACGATTTCGCTATATTAGTTTCCGACGCAACTATGGAAAAAGTGCCGCTCTTGCTGTTGGTTTCGAAGCTGCTCGCGGAAAATTTGTTGCAACAATGGATGCAGACTTGCAGGACGACCCCGCCGAAATTAAAAATTTAGCAAAGAAAATGAAAGAAGGCTACGACCTTGTTACTGGCTGGAAGCAAAACCGCAAGGACCCAATATCGAAGACAATCCCCTCAAAACTATTCAATTTTGTAACATCAATGGTAAGCGGTATAAAATTGCACGATTTTAACTGCGGGCTTAAGCTATATCGGAAGTCTGTAACCGATACACTGCAAGTATATGGAGAGATGCATCGCTATTTGCCTGCACTTGCCTACTGGGAAGGTTTCCGTGTGGCAGAAATTCCTGTAGTTCATCACGCTCGGCGGTATGGCAAATCCAAATTTGGATTGTCCCGATTTATTAATGGATTTCTGGATTTGCTTACCTTTGTGTTCATCACACGGTTTATGAAGCGACCAATGCACTTCTTTGGACTATTCGGGACGATTTTCACGTTGATAGGATTTGCAATTAATGCATACCTGACTGTCGAATGGTTTCTTGGTAGTACGTATTTAAGCAATCGCCCGCTTGCGAATTTTGGCATCGCTTTGATTATTGTTGGTGTACAGTTCTTTTCAATCGGGCTGGTAGGGGAGATGATAGTAAAGCAGAACTTCGAAAAGACAAAAAATTATTCAATAAAAGAAAAATTGTAGCAAAAGAGCACTCTTTTTTGTTATTATGAATGATATTTTTACACAAACAAACAATAATATGAAAAAATTACTTTCAATTGCACTCTGGATATTTCTCTTTGCTACAGCAGTAAAAGCCGAGATATTCGATGCATATTCTATTGGAGCAGGAATATCAACATTTTCAATATTAGGTGACAATCCAGCCCAGTTGCCGATAATACAAAATGATACGGCAAAGAGATTTGTTTATGGTGGTAGTTTTGATGCTGTCCAATCAGGATTTGCTGCGCGACTGACTATGTACAAGGGCGAAAAAATACGTGTTCCTGTTGATATTGATTTTACTATATATTCATCAGGCGAACGCTATCCTGTGAGTGGCTTGCTTACGATTTATTATTGGCACGAGGTGCACAATCTTTCGATTGGCTCAGGGTTTTATTATGTACTTACTCATTTAGATTGGGCAAAAACCGATATTTATGTCGGTGCAGATTTGCGTGGTAATATAATAACTCGAGCAGAACTGACCTACCGCGACCACTGGCGGAACGACGTAAATCGTGATACCTCCTATGTAGTAAATAGAAAATACGGGGCGTTTCGTATTGGAAGCTTTGCCCGATTGGGAATAGAAGGGCAACTTAAATCTAAATTAAAAATTGATGCCTCTATTGGCGTTGGGGTATTGAACCTCTTTCCAAGAGACAATAATCGCGGAGAATTGCTAACCCCGCTTCGATATTTTGAAAAGAAAGAACAGATAGTTCCTGTTTTTAATTTTATGCTTTTGTTGAAATACTCATTATAGGTGAGAAAATGCTGTTCAAAGAAGATTGCAGGTATTTTCGCGGCGATATTCCCTGCCGTCCGCATAAAAAAAATGGCTACCATTGCCAAAATTGTCCCGAATATTCACCATCGAAAGAAAATATATTAATAATAAAGCTTGGTGCTATTGGAGATGTAATACGAACAACACCTCTTATCAAACGCATAAAACAGGAGTTCCCAAAATGTATGCTTTGGTGGGTAACAAACTCGCCTGAAATTATTCCGTCCTCAGTCGATAAAGTGTTGCTATTTAATCTTGAATCTGTAATAAGTTTGCGCAGCGTGCATTTTTTCAAAGTAATCAATCTTGACAAAGACTATCACGCTTGTGCGTTGGCGTCGCAACTGAATGCAGATTATATCGATGGCTTCACACTTGTCGAAGGCAAGCCAATGCCCGCAAACCAACGTGCTATGCACAAATATTTAACAGGGCTTTTCGACGATGTCAACAAAGCAAACACAAAAAATTATCTTCAAGAAATTTTCGAAATATGCGGCTATGAATTTTCCGGCGAAGAATACGAGTTGGAAGTTAGAACTGATAAGCAGTGGGATATCTCAGATCGAGGGAAAGGTGTAATCGGATTGAATACCGGATGTGGCGCTCGCTGGGTTTCACGACTATGGAAACAAGAATATTGGATAGAACTTGCTAAACATCTGCAAGATGAGGGTTACAAGGTAATTCTATTAGGTGGGGAGCAAGAGCACGAGCAGAACACGATAATATCGCAAAAGAGCGGAGCACAGTATTTTGGTTTCTTTGACTTAAACACGTTCATTTCGCTTGTTAATCAATGCGATTTGGTGGTAACTGCTGTAACAATGGGGCTGCATATCGCAATTGGACTGCGAAAAAAAGTTGTGCTAATAAATAATATATTCAATAAAAACGAATTTGAACTTTATGGTCGAGGCATAATAGTTGAGCCAGATAAAGAGTGCAAATGCTTTTTTAGCCCGAAATGTGTAAACGATGAGTACTTCTGTTTAGAACACCTTCTACCTGAAAAGATATTCGATGCAGTAAAAAAAATAATGAATTTTTAAAAAAAATGCTAAAGTAAAGAAAAAAGTTGACGATAATATGAATGAAAGGAAAATGCAAATCTGAAAAACATTGAAGGATTAAAGTTTTTCAGAAAAATGCCGAAAAATAAAATAAGAAGATAGGACTAAAAATAAATATTGATGGCAGGATGCCCGAAAAAACAATTAATTTACATGGAGGTTTATTATGCCATCAGCAATTAGCGGAGATAGCCGCATTCGTACCAACATCCCGGCAGAAAATGCCTATAATGCATTATCAGCATCAAGCAGTAACATAGCTCTACGCCAGCTGCGCCTTTCCACAGGCAAACGCATTAACTCAGCAGCTGATGATGTATCGGGCTATATCACTTCACGTGCATTGCAAGCTCGCAATGGTGCCTTGAAAGCTGCTCTCAACTCTGCCGGAGATGCAAAGAACGTAACATCTATTGCGCAGGATGCTCTTGACCAGATTTACTCATTAATGGCTCAAATTAAGGACGCTACTGCAACTGCATCATCAGGAGCTTTGGGCACCGACGAAAAAGTTGCTCTCGCAAAAGGCGCATACCGCCTTGCTCAGCAAATTCAGTTTATAACAGACTCAACTGTGTTCGGCGGCAAGCAACTATTGCAAGGTAATTTCACCGGTGAATGGGTTACTGGTTACTATGCAAACAACGATTTGATGAAAATTTCCATTGACCTCACTGTGAACAACAGGGACTTTAACGTCAATGGATTGTTCGACTTGAATGCTACAAGCGAAGCAACTGCCGTTCGTGGTTCAGTATCTGGCGCATCGAATAACTTTGCAGGTGTTACAGGCTTAAATTTGGAAGAGTTCAACAATATCAGTTCCTCAGATTTGGGCTATTTCGGTTACTTAAATGATTCGACTGGTAAGTCCAATGTTGTTAGAACCTTGCAATCACTTGCAATGGCAATTGACAACATTAACAAAGTTGCATCATATCTTGGTGGTATTGAGGTGCGTATCAACTCGCAGGAAGCAATGTTGAAATCTCAAATCACAAACTACAAAGCAGCTATTTCGCGTATCGAAGATGCAGATGTTGCAACAGAACAAATGGAACTCATTAAGTCACAATTCTTGCAGCAAGCTTCTTTGGTATCATTAAGCCAGGCCAACCAAAATCCACAACAGTTCTTGCAGCTATTCAGATAAAATTATTTTGAATTAGCTGGATAGAAAATTAAGAAAAATAATTTTTCGGGACGGAAAAATTTCCGTCCTTTTTTATTAAAGTTTTTGTTATAATTGCCGATAATATAAATAAGATTAGGATGTAAATTTTTGGTGGAGGAGGCACCAAAATAATACTTTACTTTGGGAGGGGCTTATGCCAACAGCAATTAGCGGTGATTCAAGAATACGGACGAATATTCCCGCGGAAAATGCTTACAACTCTTTAACGGCGTCCAGCAATAATATTGCTTTGCGCCAACTACGTTTATCGACAGGCAAGAGAATTAACTCTGCCGCTGACGACGTTTCTGGTTACATTACATCACGTGCATTGCAAGCTCGCAATGGTGCATTGAAAGCTGCACTCAATTCAGCAGGCGATGCGAAAAACGTTACATCAATAGCTCAAGATGCTCTTGACCAGATTAGTACCCTTGTTACCCAAATCAAAGATGCCGCTGCAACAGCATCATCAGGAGCTTTGGGAACTGACGAAAAAGTTGCTCTCGCAAAAGGTGCATACCGCCTTGCTCAGCAAATTCAGTTTATAACAGACTCAACTGTGTTCGGCGGCAAGCAACTACTTCAAGGTAACTTTACAGGTGAGTGGGTTACTGGTTACTACGCAAACAACAACTTAATGAAAATTAGAATTGACTTAACTACAAGCAATCCTGATTTTAATGTTAATGGTATCTTCGATTTGAATGCCACAAGCGAAGCAACTGCTGTCCGTGGCACTACAACTGGTGCTGCAACAAACTTTGCTGGAGTTGCAGGACTGAATCTTGAAGACCTAAACTCTGTTTCAGCATCTAACCTTGGTATATTTAATAACGTAGGGGCTACTTCTGCTATTACTCGAACAATTTCATCGCTTGCTATGGCTATTGATAATATTAACAAAGTCGCATCGTACCTCGGCGGAATTGAGGTTCGTATCAATTCACAGGAAAATGTGCTTAAATCGCAAATTACAAATTACAAAGCTGCAATATCACGTATTGAAGATGCAGATGTTGCAACAGAACAAATGGAGCTAATTAAGTCTCAGTTCTTGCAGCAAGCATCGCTTGTTTCGCTTGCCCAAGCGAACCAAAACCCACAACAATTCTTGCAATTGTTTAGGTAATTGGGCATAGTTTTTGCTTTAACTAAAGAGCGGTATCAGGAAGATACCGCTCCATTTAAAAAACAAAATGTGAGGATGAATTTATGTTGACACAAGCACAACAACTTGCCGCCTCGAAAATGTATGGTGGCGGAAAAGACAAAAAAATTCCTGCTTATCTCGAACAGGAAGTCCTTTCGTGGAGCAAAGAAAAAATTATCCTTAAAATGTATGATTTATTCATTGTAAGCTGCAAAAGACAGGATGTTAATAAAATGAGCAGAGTGCTTGTTGAACTTATGGGTGCTCTTAATTTCGAATACGAAGAAACTGCAACCCGTCTCTATCGGCTTTATGAATATTGTCAAAGATGTATTTTCCAGAAAAAATACGACGAAGCGCTTTACATCATTTCCGAACTTCGCAACGCTTGGGCTAAAGCCTTTAATCTTGAATAGCGAAGGAGGCTCTGACTATGGCAATAGACTCATTTGGAATATCAGGTAGCGACAAATCTTATAGCGAATTGCTTGTTGAATCCTATAAAAAATCGCAAGCAACTCGCACGGAAGGTTTGCAATCGCGCAAACAAACGCTTCAAACTCGCCAGAAGTTTTATAATAATTTGAATAGTAAGCTTAACTCGCTTATTGCTCAACTCGATAAATTTGGCGAATATAAGAAGGTTGGCGATAATTTTACATTTACGCCTACAAGCGGAATTAATGACAAGTTTAAAACTCGTAAAGCGACAGTCTCTGATAATGATTATTTTACAGTAAAAGCAGACGGAAATGCCATAGTTGGGTCTAATTCCATTAAAGTGAATCGCATCGCTACAAATGATGTGCTGGTTTCCAACAGACTTAATCTTTCTAATTCGTTCGGAGAAACTGCTGGCGAAAAGTCTTTCGACCTCTCCGTTAACGACAAAACTTATACCGTTACGGTCAATTTCACTGGAAGCGAAACCAACGAAGAAGCAATGAGAAAAATTGTCAATGCTATTAACGGAATTAAAGATGTTAAAATTAGCGCTTCACTTGTGAAAGATACCGAAACAACCGGAAGAATTTCTCTTATGTCCAAAGAAACCGGCGAAAATAATAAAATTACTTTTACTCAAACATCAACTACTGAATTACTTGGCTGGACTACTTCGCTTTTCACAGATCCGAACGCCCGAACCACTATCAACGGTGCTTCGGCTGGCTATAAAGTATCCGATGCATCGCTCCTTAATGCAAGCTTCGATGCAAATGGTATCGCTATTACTAGAAATTCAAACGAAGTAAAAGATGTGCTGCCGGGGCTTACTATTAACTTATTGAAACCACAAGCAGCCGATGCCCAACCAATCGGAATTACCACCGATATAGATGTAGATGGATTTGAAAGCTTCGTCGATGCTTTGATTAAAGAATATAACGGCGTTTTGTTCAATTTAAATCAAAATAAAGATATACAAAGGCAAGACACTTCAATCTCTTCGCTGCAACAAAGATTAAGATCTATTGGAACATCCGTTCTAAATCCCTCGAACGACTTAGATGTTCCAAAGCGATTAACTGATATTGGATTTAAAGTAAATAATGATGGTACTTTAGTTCTAAGCGACAAAGATAAATTAAAAGAATTTCTCGCAAAAGATAACGGGGCTGAAAATATTGCCAAACTTTTCACTTCCGAAACGGGGTTTGTTGCAAAAATCAATGAAGTTATTTACAATCTCAAACCACAAGGTGGTAATAGCGGGCTTTTGAAGGTAAGAAATGAGTCTATTACAAGAGAAATTACTAATATAGATAAAAGAATTGCTTCTATTGAAGCAAGCATAGAGCAACAAGCTCAAAGCCTCAGAAAAGAATATGAAAGTTATCTGAAAGTGTTCTTACAGGCGCAAGGACAATACTCTTTGCTTTCTACAATGTCAACTTCTTCATTAAGCTCGGGCTATAATAGCTTGATTGCTCAACAAGCAACATTAGGACAATAATTAAAAGAGGTCCAAAATGATAAATGGAATTCAGCCCACTGCTGCAATAAGAGAGACCTCTCTCGAAGATTTGCAGCTGGAGACCAAAAAAGAGCGATTTGCCCTGCTCGCCGAGCAGTTTAAGGCAGAATTTAGCTCTGATAAGGAAGAAGGGTCTTCTGTCGGTGCAAAACTTGATAAGGAAACCCAGACCGAAGAAGTTAAGACGAAAGAAAAGGAATTTAAAAATAAAGTGAATTCTGATTTAAAAGAACTGGGGGAAAAACTCAAGAATATCATTAAAGAATCCGATGTTTTTCTCGAATTTTCCATAGACAAAGATACAAACAAAATGATTTTACGTGTTATTGATAACAAAACAAAAGAAGTAATTCAGCAATTACCGTCTGAAATTGCTCTAAAGATTGCAAGAATTGTTAGCCATCTCGAAGGTGAAGGACAAATAGCTAATGCAAAAGTATAATGAAATACTGAAAAACATCGAACTTGTTCTCGAAAATACTAGAAGTATTTTCGAATCACTGGATAATGGCAATTTCGAACTCGAAGATCTCGAGAAAATTTCTTATCTTTACGAAGAAAGAGAGAAAAACATCCTTTATCTGAAATCTTTGCTCGAAACAGATATTGGCAAGGAATTTGTTGCTAAACAACAAGATGAATGGAATGAAAAAATCAATTTGATTGTTAAAATGGATTCTGTTAATTTAGAATTGTTGCGAAAGAAGACTAAGGATACAGGAGAAAAATTAAAGCAACTGAATAAACAAAAAGCGGTATTAATTTATTCAAAATAATCAAGGTGTGATATGGATATCAGTTCAATAAAACCGCAGGGAGTGTCGGGACCTAAAGATAACGAGCGGGTTTCTGATAAGAAGGACAAATCAAAAACTTCATCGGGAAAAACGTCCGCTACATTGGGAGGCGATACATTATCTATTTCAAGTGAAGCTCAAAAGCTCTCTCGTATTTTTTCACGTATTTCTTCGGGTTACTATAATTCTCCGGAAGTTCTGAGGGAAACCGCTCAACGTATTTTGAATGAGTTGGATAAACAAGAATAGTTTACTTACGGTTCTTCAGCAGAAGCTTTTTGATAGATTCTATACTTTTCTTTTCGTCTTCTTGATAATGCTTCAAAATAGTGTCTGATTTGACAACGGGTGTAGGTTTTTCTTCCGAAGTGGGCGTCGGCTCGGCTGGGGGTGGTTCTTTTGTGCCTGAAATCGCTTCGAGCATCTCTTCCTGTTTTTGTGCTAATACCTTTTCATTTACATACAATTCTTCTGGGTCTATCGGGATACCTTTTATTATCAATTCTAATTTTTCAGTGCCAAAAATATCTACAAGTTTATCATAAACAGTTGCTTTGGTGAAAGGTTTGGAAATAAACCCGGATATGCCATTTTTGACCGCTAAACCTAAATTTTCTACGTCGGAAAGAGCAGAAACCATTATTACCGGAATATTCTTAGTAGTTTTGATGTACTTCAAAATTTTCAGTGTTTGATGTCCGGACAGTTCGGGCATAAGAATATCAATGATAATCAGTGTTGGCAGATGCTCCACCGCAAGTGCGATGCCATTATATCCATCGGACGCCAGATATGAGGTCTTGAAACCATAACTTGCTAATGTTTTGGACAAAATCCTCTGCATCCAAACGTCATCGTCAATTATTAATGCAGAATATTCAGCCATGTTATTATTCCTTGTTATTTAATTTTTTTATGGCTATGCTATTAATATCTTCGTCAATTAGGTGCGAAAACTTAATATTGGAATTTGCAATTGCATCTTTTAGTGCCATTAGCTGAGTTTTTGCTGCCTGACGATTAATCTGGATTATCTTCTCGTATATTTCCTTGCGGTGCACAGGCACCGATTTGGGCGCTTCTATGCCCAAACGCACTACCCCACGATCGTAACTCAAAACAGTAATCTGAATTGAATTGCCGATAGTGATTACTTCTCCTATCTTCCTTGATAGAACTAACATTTTGCTATTCCTTTATAGTTTTTTGCTTTTTTGCAATGACACAGTTTGTTGTGTATTTGTCTGATGGCAAGATAATTTGTTCTCCTGTTTGCTTCTCGATGTTGAATATAACCGGCGCTTTCATATTAGCGCTCATCTCGCCGTTTTCGTCCTCCAAAGTGATTACCACAAAAAGCACTTGCTTTTCGAGGTCATAATTAATCCCGGGATCGTAATATACGTCTATATGCCATGGACTAAGCAGAGGAAACCCTATTTCTGGCTCGTCAACAGATATTAGCCATTTAAAAGGCGCGGTTGATTCCTCGCTGATTAATATATAATCATGCAAATCTTCAAATCCGAGCATTCCATCTTTGAATTTAAAAATATACTCCTCGTCTATTTCCAACTCGCCGAAGTAGTTTGTCTTTATTACTCTTTTTTTAGCCATAGCAATTCTATAAATAACAATATAATTAACAAATTAATAAAATATAATTATTTTCACAATGATAATTTTATCATTTCAAATACTTTTTGCAAATACTTTTTGTAATTGCAATCCGCCATTTCATTCATTGTGTTTTCAAACTGTTCGAGCGAGATAAAGCTACGATTTAATGCGATTTCTTCCAAACAAGCAATTTTTGTGCCCTGACGCTTCTCTATGGACATAATAAATAGCGATGCTTCGGTGAAATTCTCGGGCGTGCCCGTATCGAGCCAGGCAACTCCTCGCCCAATGGGTGCCACTTTCAACCTGTTCTGACGCAAGTAGTGCTTGTGTATGTCCACTATTTCAAGTTCGCCACGGTTGCTTGGCGAAAGCGAGCGAGCAATTTCGACAACATTTTCGTCAAAAATATAAAGTCCCGGAATTGCAAAGTTAGATTTCGGGTTCTCCGGTTTTTCCTCGATTGAAAGGACATTACCACTTTTGTCGAACTCAACTACGCCGTACATTTGTGGCTTTTCTACATTGTAAGCGAAAATTGTTCCGCCATTGTTTTTTTCAAGCGATTTACGGAAAAATGTAAGGTCGCCATAGAACAAATTATCGCCCAAAATCAAAACGCTCTGGCTATCTCCGATGAAGTCAGCACCAATTATGAATGCTTCGGGCAATCCTCCGGGGTGAGGTTGTTCGGCGTATTGCAGATTAATTCCCCATTGCGAACCATCGCCAAGCAGGGTGCGGAACGAAGGAAGGTCTCGCGGTGTAGAAATAATAAGAATGTTACGAATATCAGCAAGCATCAAAGTGGAAAGCGGATAATAAATCATAGGCTTGTCGTAAATCGGCAGTAGTTGCTTGCTGATTACAGACGTCATCGGATAAAGGCGCGTTCCTTTGCCTCCTGCTAAAATTATGCCTTTTGTGTCCATACTAATCTATATTCAAAAACTTATCAGACGCCTTGTTGCTCTTCCACTGAGCAAGTGTCATACCTTGCAAATCGCGTTCTTTTACTAAGACATCTTTGTTAAACGCTTGCTTGATTTTCTTTGCAATTCGTTTGTCGCACAACGACCAATCAATGTCTTCTGCCAACGGCGAAATAACTCCTTCGCAACGTGGATTATAAGTCCCACTGCAAAGATACTGCACGTAGCTATCCTTCGTAAGTAGCATTCCGTGAGCAAATCCGGGCGGTATCCACATCCATTCTGAATAATCAAGATCTGGAGCACCCGAAAGTTCGTACGCAATAATTTTGCCAAAAGTTTCTGAATCTTTGCGAATATCTATTGCCATATCAAGCAAATTCCCGCTTATGCAGCGTACTAATTTGCCCATATGAGGATTCCATTGGAAGTGAAAGCCACGAAATGTATTTTTATATGAAAATGATTCGTTGAACTGCAAAAAATCATACCGCCTGATAAATGCAAGCTCGTCAATTCCGTAGAAATCGTCTTCGCGGTAGGTTTCTGTAAAATAGCCTCGTTCGTCGATAAACTTTTCGAAACGAATAATTTGTATCTCGTCTATTTCAAGCGATTGTACGCTAAGAATTTGCATGAGTTCATCCATGAATTATGAATAAATTATAAATCCTTTAACGTAATTATCGGCTATTTCATTTAAAATTTTAGAAAAATTTTCAAATCCATAAATATTTATGAAATTTATTGGTGAAATTTGCCTTTCTTGCAAACGTTCGTTTGGCAGAATAATACTTCGAATTTTTCTAAACTTTCCTATGTAATCGGAATTTTTCTTTTTGAGAGCGGAAATATACTTCTTATGTAAGTTGTCAACGAACTCAGATGATTTGTGGGAGTAGCTCTCCAAAGTTCTAATGAGAGAAATGTCGGTTTCGCTTAGAATAGAAGTCAGATGCGAAAAACTTTGTTGAATTTCGTTTTTCACCTGTTCAAAAATTTCGTCCGATGTATCATTTAATATTAAATTACTTAAAAAACTTTCGAATTTGTTTGCGGACTCGAAAAAATGTGCTAAACTGAAGCCGTTTTGCTCAATGAAATGAATGTGCCGTTCAGGAATGAAGCAAGCCATTGCTCTATTTGTTACCGGCGGGAAATCTACTCCAAAAAATTCATAAGATTCTTTGAGCATTGCAAAATATGAGATTTCGCCGGGGCCAAGCACACAGACAGCCGAAGGAAAACATACTTCCTGAAAAACAGGTCGCAGAATTGCCTTCGGCGAGTAAAAGGTGGGGTTTTGGAATATATCTGAAACGATTTCTTCGTAGGTGTGTAGCGTGTGATTTATCGAATAAAGCGAATTTTCGAGTGAAACCGTGCGAACGGAATGTCTTTTGTTACCAGTATGCTTGCAATAATTGAAATAGTCGAAAGCTATATTTACCGTGTGTCCGTAACAGTTGAGCAAATCCTTGTTCTGCGAAAAAACACGGAACAACTGCTCGAAATTTTTTTGTGTGGTGAAATTTGCTTCTGCAAGTCGGGCAATAGCACCGCTTTTGCGGGCAGCCGTTGCCGATGCAAAAAGCAACCCTTCGCTTTTGAATAGCATTTGATAAAATTCGAGCATCGCATCAGTCCAACGCTTGCCCTTATAGTAAATCGAGTGTAAAGCGTCAGCAAGTTGCTGCTTATTTTGCGAAAAGGGGAGAGTGTTGATTACTTCATCTATAGTTTTATCGATTTTTTCGTCGAAAATGAGTTCGGAAACAGGTGTATTTTCGTAAGCAGAATAATCAGGGTGGAATAATCGCGGCACGTGATTAGCATCGAAAACATAAACTTCGGCTGCTTCTTTTGCGTCGTGGTCATTGTCTTCCAGCCAGAAAATTGGGATTACGTGAAGTTTGGTGTGTCGCTGTTGAAGTTTCTTTGCGATATTTATCACGGTTGTTATTTTCAGGCAAGTATAGAGAGCACCGCCCAAAAATCCGACCTGCTGACCTGTAGAAACAAACAAAGTGTTCGGATTAATTACCAGAGAAATGTTGTTTTTTTGCATTTCGGACAAATCGAGCGATTGCATTGTGTCTGAAATAATTCGCCGAGTGATTTGCCGATTGTCGAAATTTTGAGCTTTTCGGCGAAGGTATGATATGTCTTCGATTTTCGAAATTGAGGCAAAACGCGATTTTGCAAATTTGTCGCCTTTGATGAACTTGCGAAAGAAATCACCATTTTGCGGAATTTCAGAAAAATCAAGGAAAAGCATAATCAAAAGTTGTAAATTTTTAGAAAACGAAGAGCAATCATCACAAATATTGCAGTTGTGGCAAGATATCCGATAGTTAAACCAATGCGACGGAAGCGATATTCCCAGATGTGTTGTAGCCGGAAACGCACAACTAAATTGAACCTGTATTCGAACATTGCAAATCCGATGAAAGCTATAAAGTTCGCCGCAGCAAGCTCGAACCTATGCAGCAGAAAGGTAACAACTGCAAAGAAAAGAAAAATCAGTACGGAAAATTTATTCAACCTCGGTCTCCTTTGGTTTATTTTTTATTGTTTTAGGGAAAACGCCTGCCTGGGCTGAAATATTGAGCAGCACACCAATTGCAATCGAATAAAAAATTACAGCCGTTCCGCCATAGCTAATAAATGGCATCGGCACACCGGTTGTCGGAAGAAGTCCTGTATTAACTCCTGCATTGACAAACACATAGATGGCAAATGTTGTAATAATTCCAACTGCAAGAAAGTAACCGAAATTGTCGGGTGCTTTTTTTGCGATAATCATTCCACGCCAAAAAATAATTGCAAAAGCAAGAATAATAACAAGCAAACCGAAAAACCCGTATTCTTCGCCGATTATCGAGAAGATAAAATCCCCGTAAGACTCGGGAAGGAATAAATGGCTCTGGCGGTTTTGGCCTGGACCAACACCGAATAGCCCACCATTCCCAATAGCGATAAGCGCTTGATTTAACTGATAATTTACTGTTTCTAGCGGATTTGTGTCCCCGCCCAAGCCAAAAAATGCTTTAATTCTGTTCATTCTGTATGTTGCACTTATGGCATAAACGCCAGCTGATGCAATGCCTATTAAGCCCATTGCAAATAAATGAATTAGATTTACATTTCCTATGAACATCAACGCAATAGAGATAAAGAAAATTACAATCATAGTAGAAAAATTGGGTTGCAAAGCGATAAGTCCGCAAATAATAAGCGTCCAGACAATAAACGGCAAAAATCCCTGCTTGAAATCCTTTATCACATCTTGTTTTCGCGTAAGAAGCGTAGCAAAATGCAGTACCATCGCAAATTTTGCAAGTTCTGATGGTTGGAAGCTAAAAAATCCGAGTCGCAACCAGCGCGATGCTCCTTTTGCTGCTTCCCCTGCGAAAAGCACGACCACAAGCAGGAAAACGCTTGCAATGAGCAGTGGCTTACTGAATTTTTGCCAAAAGTGATAATCTACTCTTGATATGATTAGCATTATGATTATTCCAGTGAATACTCTTATGCTGTGATTGAGAACCAATTTCTCCGGCATCCCAAACTTCATCTCAGCTATGGTTGCACTTGCCGAATAAACAAACGCCAAACTGAACAACATAAGCCCAACGACGGGAATTAGTATAAGCCAATCCACGTATCCGACATTTTTCTTCATTGCTCTGCCTGTTTGATTACTTCAAGTTTTGCATATTGAAGCAGCAAAAGCTTTTTCCCGATATTCGCAAAATTGACGGTTGCTTTTCGCATTGAACCCTCGCCGCTTAATCCAGTAATTTTCCCAACTCCGAACTGGTTGTGTCGTACTAAATCGCCTATGCGAAAGTCATAAACAGTTTTTTCTATCTGTGAATATGAATAATCGTTGTCAATTTGCTGTTCGTAGTGATTGGATTTGTAGGATTGAGCACTGTAGTTTGACTTTGTTGAATTAATTGGTGCTCCCGAAGCGTCCAATTGTCGAATTAAGTTTGGGTCTATTTCTTTAAGGAAATATGAGGGTTTTTGCATAATAATATCGCCAAATTTCATTCTGCTACGTGCATATGTAAGCGTTAATTTTTCCTTAGCGCGTGTGATTCCTACATAGAAAAGACGGCGTTCTTCCTCTTCTTCGTCTTTGTTGAAAGTTGCACGCGAAATTGGGAACGTTCCGTCCTCGATTCCAGCGATGAAAACATGCTTAAATTCGAGTCCTTTTGCAGAATGTAGCGTCATAATCGGAAGGCGTTCTTTGTTTAAATCGCTTGTGTCGATATCGGCAACCAGAGACATTTGTTGGATGTAGTCGTTGAGAGTGCTGTCGGGATTTTCCTCGGCGAAATAAGTGATGTCGCTAACGACCTGTTCAATATTTTCAATGCGGTCGTAAGCCTCTTCTGTCCCAATTTCTTGATAAAATTCAATGAGCCCGGTTTTTTTGATAAATTCAGTTACAACACTTGCGTAGTTTTCGCTGTTGAGTTTTTGTCGGTAACTGTCAATAAACTCAACGAATTGCTTGATTGCACTTTTTGATTTTGGGACAAGGTCATCGATATTTGCTGCATTTTTCAAGGCATCGTAGAACGAAAGGCCATTTTCTATTGCATAAGAATTAATATGCTTTAAAGAAGTTTCGCCAATACCTCGTGCAGGTTCATTGATGATGCGAAGGATTGCCTCGCGATCGCGTGGATTGACAAGCGTTCGCAAATAAGCGAGCACATCTTTAACTTCTTTCCTTTTATAGAAGGACATGCCGCCAACGACTATATAAGGAATATTATACTTTCTGCAAGATTTTTCAAATTCGAGCGATTGAGCGTTCGTTCTGTATAAGATGCAGATATCATTAAGCGGGAGGCCGCTTTCGGAAAGTTTGCTGATTCTTGAAACTACAAATTCGGCTTCTTCACGGTCCGAGCTACATTCAACAAGGTCAATTAAATCACCTGTTTCGTTGTCTGTGAAAAGTTTTTTCTTAATTTGATAAGTGTTGTTCTGAATAACCGAATGAGCTGCTTCCAAAATAGTTTTTGTAGAACGATAATTTTGTTCAAGTTTGAAAATTTTAGCGTGCGGGTAGTCGCGTTTGAATTCAAGAATATTTTGAATGTCTGCGCCACGCCAACCGTAGATACTTTGAGCGTCGTCGCCGACAACACAAATGTTCTGATATTTTTTTGAAAGAAGGCGAATAGCAACATATTGAGCGTGATTTGTGTCTTGATATTCATCTACCATTATGTAGCGGAAAGTGTCCTGATAGAATTCAAGCACGTCAGAATGCTCTTCGAGTAGACGGATGAAGTTCCAAAGTAGGTCGTCGAAGTCCATTGCATTACTATCATGAAGGCGTTCTTCGTAAAGCTTATATATTTCAGCGAAAATCTTTTCTTGTGGGTTTCGAGCGTTATCGTAAATCGATTGCCAAGTTTGTAGTCTATTTTTTGCTTTAGAAATAATCGAAGCAACTTGTTGCGGACTAAGCGGTTTTTCTGGCAAGGATTTTTCCTTGAAAATTTTTTTGATTACGCTTAGAGAATCTTCCGAATCGTAGATAGTAAAATCAGATGTATAATTTGTGAAATCTGCACTTTGACGAAGAAGCCGGGCGAAAATCGAGTGGAAAGTGCCTGCTCGAATTAATCCAGCATTACGTTCGCCCACAAGTGATGCGATACGTTGCTTCATTTCGTTGGCGGCTTTGTTTGTAAAGGTGAGAGCCAGAATATTTCTTGGCGAAACACCGTCCGCAACCAAGTAAGCTATCCGGTGGGTGAGCACTTTGGTTTTGCCACTGCCAGCACCTGCAACAATAAGCACTGGACCGTTTTTTGCTTTTACTGCGGCAGCTTGCTGCTCATTCAGCCCTCGTAAGATTTGCTCAGGTTCGAGATTTGTAACTAATCTATCAGTCATAATAATCTGCCAAAATAAATTTCAAAATTAATCATATTTATCTAACTAACCAAAGGAGTTGGGATTAAAACTATTCAAATGAATTACATTTTGTTACATCAAAATGTATTAACATATGGAAATATTCTATAAATAATATAAAATAATATTAAGAGTTTAAGAAAACAACTTTCCCGCCGACAATAGTAGCGAGAACGTCAATCTGTATATCGGGATCATTTTGCAACAGGAGTGGGTTGGCAGAAAGAATAGTTAGATCTGCTATTTTACCTATTTCTAAACTACCGAATAGAGAAATATCATTGTGAATTCTGTGAGGGGCGACGCAATATGCGTCAAGTGCTTCGAAAATGGATAATCTTTCGTTCGGAGAGTAAACCACACCATCGAGGGATGATTTTCTTGTGATAAACGAGCGAACACCGTCGATAACAGAAGGTTGTTCTATCGGGAAGTCGCTACCAGCGATGATTGTTGCTCCATTTTGTATGAAGGATTCCCAAAGATAAGAAAATCTCATACGTGAGCCAATTCTTCGCTGAGCCATTCCATTGGTGTCCGATGTGTAATGATAAGGTTGGACAGAAGCAACTACGTTCAATTTGGCAAATCGAGGCAAATCATTTGGCAAGACCATTTGAGCGTGTTCGATACGAATTGTTCCACGACCACCGACCAAACTATCAGTGCGGAGCTTTTCAGCAACGTTTAGAGCTAAATTTACTGCTGCATCGCCTATTGCATGCATTGCAACATCGAAATTACTTAAAATTCCACGTTTGGCGTAGTTAAAAAGTGTATTTTCGTCAAGCAGGAGAAAACCGCTTTTCCTTTCGTTATCGTCGTAACCACGAGTAAGAGCAGCGCCGTAAGAACCCAATGCGCCGTCAAGGAAGTATTTAAGTCCTTGCACTTTGAAAAAATCACCTTTGTATGGGAGGACACAATCGCGTAACCATTCATTATTTTGAGCGCGAACAAAAGATTTTACACGAATTGACATTTTGCCGGCAAGTTCCAGTTCGTTGAAAATTGGTACGAAGCGAGTTTCAGTATCCATATCGTGAGCTTGGGTGATGCCAAATTTAGTAAGTTCAGCCAGAGCAATTTTGATAAATTCGGTGTATTGTTCGATAGAATAATCTGGGATATGTTTTTCGACAAGAGCCATAGCATTATCGATAAGCATTCCGGTTGGCTTGCCATCGTAGGTGCGAACAATTTCGCCGCCTTGTGGGTTTTGGGTGAGTTCGTTGATATGAGCGATTTTGAGAGCGGCTGAATTCACAAGTGCAGAATGACCATCCTGCCGAGTTAGATAAACAGGAGTATCAGGGAAGGCTTCGTCGAGCGGTTCTTTTGTAGGGAGCGAATTATCTGTCCAGCTCTCGTGGTTCCAGCCGAATGCGGTAATCCATTCCCCGCGAAATAATTGGGTATTTCGTAATTTTGCAATGCAGTCTTGAATGTTTTGGCAGTCTTTGAGAGATACTTCGGATAGTCTCATCCCGTATCCCGCGATATGACCGTGGCAATCAACGAACCCCGCAACTGCCGTAGCCTCTGGCGGGAATTTCAAGGTGCGACCATCAATTGTAATTTCCAGATTGTCAGAGTGAGATATTTCAGTAATAATCCCACGTTCGATAATAATTTTTCTGCTTAAAGCAAGCATACATAATTATGAAACTTTATTGAACTTAAAACTTAAATAATGAAAATATAATGAAAATTTATTAGAAATTATAATAATTAAAATTAACACCTACAAAATTTTCTTTTGTAAAATAAAATGAAAAACTTATATTTGTAGTCTTAAAATTATGTAAATAATAAAATTGAGAACGAAAAATGGCTAAACAGCAAACATTTGGCGATAAACTTAAGAAAAAGAAAGTAGACGAAAAGATAAGCGTGAAAATTATCAAAGGTTATCGCAGCGAAGCAGGAACAACACGTTTCCTTGAAAAATTCGTAAAGGTTGATACGTTAGACCAGATTAATAATATTGATATTAGTAAATAAAATAAATAGGTCGAGAAAATGAAAAAAGGAATTCATCCATATTATCATACTGTTGAAGTTGTGATGACAGATGGAACAACTTTTAAAACTCGTTCCTGCATTAATAAAGATCGCTTGGTGTTGGATATAGACTCTAAATCGCATCCATTCTATACCGGCAAGCAAGTGCTTGTAGATACTGCAGGACGTGTTGACCGCTTCAACAAGCGTTTCGAAAAATCAAAATCAATGATGGAAGCAAGGAGGAAATAATAAAATGAACGCAATCTATCCAATGCAAACAAACAGCAATTTTAAAAATAACAAGCAACGTACAGTTCGCAAAAAGCAAAATCCATTGAAAGATGCAAAAGTTGTAGATTATCTTGATGTGAAACTTTTGCAAAAATTTACAAACGACCAAGGAAAAATTCTTCCCCGCCGTATCACTGGAGTTACTGCATATCAGCAACGTCAAATTGCTAATGCGATTAAACACGCTCGCCATTTGGCATTGATGCCATTTGTCGCTCAAGATATTGCATAAAATTTTGCTATATATTTTAAGGAGAAAGTGGCTGTTCCGAGAGAGCAGCCACTTTTGTTTTTTGCAACACATTTCACCAATTTTACTCACCAGCATAGCCACGAAGCTTAAAGTAAAAGGGATGCAAAGCGTTGCATATCTAATTATATGAATAATTTTGCAATTTCATTTACCTTTGATTAACTTCGACAATAAATGAATAAAATAGAAAGTCCTTCGTCTAAATAATTAAGTATATATTTCGACTTGAATGCTAATAGTAAACAGTTGGATTGATTGAATAACTGTTGAAATATAATGCTGATGGTTGTAAATGCAAGAAAGCAAAAAGAATTAGTAGCAGTGCAGAATTTGAAATAATTTTTGGCATTATATTTTCTTACAAAAATTGCTAAATAAAGATTTTTAACTATTTGACGATAAATGTAATTGGAGGTATAAAATGACAGACGAAAAACCACGAGGCGAAGAGGTTGTTCACGAGCCATTAAAAAAGGAGAAAAAGTCACTGGGCGTTTCTCTACCTTTGATGATTGGTGCCGGTGTGGGTATATTGGTTATTATTATACTGGGTGTTATATTAGGTGTGTTCTTTGCTTCGAAATTTATGGGAGTGCAGCATCCGGGTGGCGCCCCTGAAAAAGGAAAAACAGAGAAAGTGGCTAAATCTGATACTGCTGAAGAGGAGGGAGAAGAATACTTGTCTAAACTGGAAGATATTGCAATAATGGAAACCGGGCGAATAACCACAAATCCAAAAGGGGCAGCATCAGTTTTTGTAGTAGTGAATTTCGGCTTTGAGTTCAAAAAAATGGATAAAGAGAACAAAGAATTAAAAACTCTGGTTAATGAAGGTGCTGTAAATATGGAGCATCCTGTTATTAGAAAAATGATGGCAAGAATACGTAGTACGATTAATAATATGATTGCGTCATATACAAAAGAAGAATTGTTGAATAAACGACCTGAGATTACTGAACTGGTAAAAAAAGAGCTTCGTCCAATTTTTCGTGATTATGAATTGCTATTAGTAAATGTAACAATACAAGAATTTATTATACAAGAATAAACTATGTCGGATGTATTATCACAACACGAGATAGACAGTCTGCTCAGCGAAATGTCGAGTGGACGAGTTGCAGTTGATGATGTACTTAGTGGAAAATTCACTAAGGGTGATGTTACCAATTACGACTTCCGCCGCCCGAACCGAATTTCAAAAAATCAAGTGCGTACTTTAAGTTCTGTTCACGAAAGCTTTGCAGAAGTGTTCGGGTATTATCTTGTTTCCAAACTGCAAACTGTTGTTTCGATTTCAGTTACATCAGTCGACCAGCTTTTCTATAGCGAATATATTCTGTCGGTGTCGAACCCAAGTTGTCTTTACGTGTTTGATATAGTCGGAACAGACGGAAGTGGTATTTTGGAAGTAAGCCCGCAGCTTGCGCTGACGATAGTCGAGCGTCTGCTTGGTGGTTCTGCAGAGCAATTGCCAAAAACTCGCACAATCACACCAATTGAACAGGCGGTTGTTCGCGGTATTATTGAGCATGCTTTATACGACTTGAGAAATGCTTGGCGTTCGATTGCGGAGATAGATTTTCGTTTCCAGAGATTAGAGATGGAAGCGGACTTTGTTCAGGTTGCACCTGCATCAGAAATTGTAATCGTTGTTTCGTTCGATGTGAATGTTGGGGTGCATACATTTTTGATGAACCTGTGTTTCCCGACTTTCGCACTTGAGGAGGTGCTTGCAAAGCTCAATCGACAGCAGGTAACAACGACAGTTGGGCGGCAGTCACCAAAGCGTATGAGAGAAAATATGCAAATTCTTAATCAGCAAATTTCTACAACATATTTACCAATTGTTGCTGAATTAGGTAAAACGTCCATTACTGTTGGTGATTTGATGGAATTGAAGGTGGGCGATGTAATAAAATTAAAAAAGCGAATTAATGAAGAAATGGAGATTATCGTAGGCGGGAAACGCAAACTCGCAGGGCGTCCGGGTTCGGTCGATGGCAAACGCGCTGTCAGAGTTACTCGTCCATTGACTGAGGAGGACCTTGTTGAAGAAGATATTTCATATAAACCTGAGGAATAGAATATATGACAATGACCCAGGAAGAAATCGATGCTCTCATTGCCGGTGGAGCCATCGAAGCGGAGGAAACCCCGGAAGTAGAGCAAGAGGCAGTGGAAGCCGAGAGTGCCGAATTTGGTGAACTGAAACTCGGCTCTGCCGATACTATATATTCACCGCTCGACCCGAAACTTGAACTGTTGTATGATTTGCAACTGCCAGTTTCGATTGAGTTGGGGCGGACAAATATGCTAATTCGCGATATCCTGCGATTAGGGCGTGGTTCTGTTATCGAGTTCGACAAACTTGTCAGCGAACCAGTTGATGTTCTGATTAACGGAAAGAAAGTTGCCGAAGGTGAAGTTGTCGTTATCGATAAGCACTTCGGTATTCGTATTACAACTTTGGTTGATCCAACCGATAGACTACGCGGCTTGCGTAAGTAATTTAATTTTTTGAATCAGGGAAGGAGATTGCTATGGATGGCGCTATTCTTAAATCATTTGCTATTTTGCTTGCAAGTGTGGCGATTGTTTTTTTAGTGCTTACACTTATAAAAAAATATTCGAATAAATTTATAAATCAGCCTAATAAATTCCCACTAAAAATAGTGGCTAAACTCCCTCTTGGGCAGAAAAGTTTTTTGTGTGTGATAGAAGCTGATGGCAAAACTTTGCTTGTTGGAGTTACCGATAAAAGTATCAACCTTATTTCAGAATTAAGAGATGAGTTCGATTATACCAACATTGATTTAAAACAAATAGCAAGCAAAGTAAAAAAATCGAAAAGTCCGGAAACAGAGAGCAAAAGCAAAGAATTATCATTTATGAACTTCCTCAAAGATTCTATTGGATTGCGCGCACGAGAAAATTGATTTTTCTGTTTCATTATTTTTTGCTATATTTGTTATCTTAATAAGATTAATATAATTAAGGGTATAAAAATGTACACTTTTTTGACAATACTATTGCTTTTAATTTCAATTTTGCTTATTGCTGTGGTGCTTATCCAACCTGGGAAAGGTGATATGATTGCGGGTTTAGGAGGATTAAGCGGTACTTTTTCGTCGATGTTTGGCAGTCGTCGAGCAATGGATTTATTGCAAAAAATTACAATAGGTTTAGCAGCTGCAATTGCTATAATAGTAATTGTTATCAATATGTTTCTTGTCGGTCCGAAAGAAACTATCGAAAAACCAGTAATTGAGGGGACAGAAGTTCCGATGCAACAAGCACCAGTTCCAAATCAAATTCCCAATACTCCTGCACCGAATAATTAAAGTAAATTTAGATTAATAAATATTAATTTAAAAATGGCTGTCTCGAAAAAATAGAGGCAGCCTTTTTTGTTTGATAGGTACAAAATACATTACATCTCTACGCAACGAGGTTTTTGGAAATTATATTTTGGGAAGTATTCTTATCAATTTCGTTAAAATTTCGTCGATTTTCAAAACAATTTAATGAATATTTCGTCAAAAATTTGTCTTCATTAATTTTTGAATATTCTGGAGGTCAATTAATGGATGTAGAACTACTTTCTCGCATTCAATTTGCTTTAACGGTTGGTTTTCATTATATCTACCCTCCTATGAGCATTGGGCTTGGCTTGTTACTTGTGATAATGGAGGGGATGTATATGAAAACAAAAGATATTCGCTACCACAACATGACAAAGTTCTGGGTCAAAGTGTTTGCATTGATTTTTGCTTTGGGAGTGGCTTCTGGCATTGTGATGGAGTTTCAGTTCGGAACGAACTGGGCGGCATATTCGCGTTTCGTTGGGGATGTGTTCGGCAGTGCGTTGGCGGCAGAAGGAATATTCGCATTTTTCCTTGAGTCGGGCTTCCTTGCTGTTCTGGTGTTTGGATGGGATAAGGTCAAACCAAGAACCCATTTTATTTCTACTATTATGGTTGCATTTGGGGCACATCTTAGCGCTGTGTGGATATTGGTAGCAAATTCCTGGATGCAAACACCCGCCGGCTTCCACATTGTTGGCGAAGGTGCTATGGCAAGAGCCGAAGTTACAAATTTCTGGGAAGTTGTGTTCAATCCATCAACTCTTGAAAGACTGTCTCATACTATTTCTGCAGCGTGGATTACTGGTGCATTCCTTGTAATGAGCGTTAGTGCATATTACTTGATTAAAAATCGCCATCATTTTTTTGCAAAACAATCTATTAAAATTGCCTTACTTGTAGCTGCTTTTGCTACTTTGTTGCAGTTATTTACCGGTCACGCGAGCGGTGTGCAAGTTGCAAAAACACAACCTGCTAAAATGGCTGCATTCGAAGGGCATTATGAAACTGGTCCAGCTGACCTGTATCTTTTCGGTTGGGTCGATGAACAAAATAATAAAGTGTATGGATTGAAAGTTCCCGGTATGCTTTCATGGCTTATTTATGGAGATAGCAAAGCACCTGTTACCGGACTAAATGAATTTGCAAAAGAGGATAGGCCGCCCGTTCAGATTGTTTTTCAAGCATATCATATTATGATTACAATTGGAATGCTATTGATACTGATCGCATATCTTGGAATATTTTTCTGGTGGCGTGGCAAGTTAGAAAATGTTCGGTGGTATCATCACATTTTAGTTTGGAGCGTGCTTTTGCCACATCTGGCTAATCAAATAGGTTGGATTGCAGCAGAGGTTGGTCGCCAACCATGGATTGTTTATGGAATTATGCGTACAAAAGATGCTCTTTCGAAAACAGTTAACTCAAGCGAAGTATTATTCTCCTTAATTTTATTTACTGCTATTTATTTGCTTTTGTTTTTGCTATTTTTGTTCTTACTTGATAGAAAAATCAAGCATGGTCCAGATGTTTACGAAGATACCGATGATGTATATTCCCAACAAAAATATATCTTTGACAAAAATTAGGAGGAAAATATATGTTTGAGTTCTTAGATTTAAATTTTGTCTGGTTTGTTCTGATTGCAATATTATTTACCGGCTACGCTATATTAGATGGGTTCGACCTTGGGGTTGGTTCATTGTATTTGCTTGTGAAAGATGATACTGATAGGCGAATACTTCTTAATTCTATCGGGCCTATCTGGGACGGCAACGAAGTATGGTTAGTAACAGGTGGTGGCGCTTTGTTTGCAGCTTTTCCACACGCTTATGCAACAGTTTTTTCTGGGTTTTACGTGGCTTTTATGATACTTCTATTTGTGCTAATTTTCCGTGCAGTTGCTATTGAATTCCGAAGTAAGCACGAATCAAAAACCTGGCGCCGTAATTGGGATATTGCTTTTTCGGTTTCGAGTATTTTGATAGCGTTGCTAATGGGCGTTGCTATGGGCAATGTTATTGTTGGATTGCCGGTGCAATCAGATTTTGAATTGCGAACAACTTTGTTCAGTTTGCTAACGCCTTATCCAATCCTTGTTGGGATAACGACAGTTGCATTGTTTATGATGCACGGGGCAATATATCTTGTTATGAAAACCGAAGGTGAACTTCAAGCTAAAGTACGTGGCTGGGTAAATAATACAATTATTTTCTTTGTGATTTGTTATGTTTCAACTACTATGGTAACATTAACATTTTTCCCGCAAATGATAGAGAACATCAAGGAATATCCATTTTTGTTTGTTGTTCCGTTGTTGAATATGCTTGCTATTGCTAATATTCCACGTGAAATTCATCACGGACGAGAATTTCGGGCATTTATGTCGTCTTGTGCTTCGATTTTGGCATTGCTTACTTTGTTTGCGATAGGTATTTTCCCAAACATTGTTCCTGCGGCAGATCCAGCAAATTCTCTCACAATTTACAATGCTGCGTCCTCGCAAAAAACGCTTGGTATTATGCTTCTTATCGCATTAATTGGTATGCCATTTGTAGTGGCTTATACATTTACAATATACTGGATTTTCCGAGGCAAAGTAAAATTAAACAAAATGAGCTATTAGTAATTTTGCTATTTAGAGTTATCTAAAGAACTTTGGAAATAAACTGTTTTTGATTATTGAGAAAAGGCTGCTCAAAGATTGGGCAGCCTTTTGGTCTTTTTATTGACAGAATTTTTGAATATTTCTTGATTTCTTAGATTATCCCAAATTACCATAATAGATATTTGATTATTACAAGCATTACTTTATACAAAAAAGGCTGTCTATCGAGACAGCCTTGAGAATTATTTTTAAATGTATTAATACCGGCCAAAATCATTTTCGTCGAGTTTAATTATATCCGATGGATTAATGTCGCTTGTGTAATCCATATCGCTGCCGAGATCGACTTCACTATGACTGGGTTGTTCGCTCTGGTGGTGAGGAAGTGAACGGCTGCGGCGTCCAGAAACATAATGTGAACTTTCGAAATTACTGAATTGAACATTTTCATTGCTCAATTTGAATCTTGCAATCATAGATTTCAATTGAGCAGCTTGACCGGAAAGTTCTTCGGCGGCGGAAGCACTTTCTTCGGCGCTTGCCGTGTTGGTTTGAGTAACTTTGTCGATTTGCGAGAGCCCTTCGTTGATTTGCGAAATAGCAAGGGCTTGTTCGTTAGAGGAAGTTGCAATTTCACCAACAATATCAGCAACTTTAACGGAACTGTTTTTGATTTCTTCCAAAGATTCGCCCGTGCGGACAGCAATCATAGAGCCATTTTCAACTGCTTTGATACTGTTTTCGATTAGTTCGGAGGTTTCCTTGGCAGCGGTTGCCGAGCGAGCGGCAAGGTTGCGAACTTCTTCGGCAACAACTGCGAAGCCTTTGCCGTGGCGACCTGCGCGAGCTGCTTCGACTGCTGCGTTCAGCGCAAGCAAGTTGGTCTGGAAGGCAATTTCATCGATAACTTTGATGATTTTCGAGATATTGCGGCTTGATTCGGTGATTTCTTCCATTGCGCTATTGAGTTGGAGCATTTCGCGGTTACCTTTTTCGGCTGCTTCTTTGGCTTCGAAAGTGAGTAGATTTGCCTGGTTGGCGTTTTCGGCATTTGTTTTTGTTTGTGAACCGATTTGAGACATAGAGCTTGTAATTTCTTCGAGCGAGGCTGCTTGTTCGGTTGCGCCTTGCGATAGTGCAGTGCTTGCATCGGACACCTGCATAGCGCCGCGAGTTACTTCATCGACAGTTACAGCAACCTGGGTGAGAAGTTCGTTTAAGGCTTCAATTGAGTGGTTTGTTGCTTCTTGAAGTTTTTTAAATTCACCTTTATATTCACCAGTCATTCTTTCAGTTAAGTCGCCATTTGCTAACTTTTGCATTATCTCTATTTCTTTTGTAATCGGTTCAACAATTGTTTGTAAGAGTAGATTGAGGTTCTCAACAATATTTTTAAATTCACCTTTGTAATGAGTCTCGTCAGCTCTTTCATTTAAATTACCATCGGCAGCTTCTTTTGCAAGTCTGATTACATCATCTTTTATTGCAAAAACAGTATGTGTAAAGTCTCTAATTGCACTTCTTATTTGAGCTAATAATTCAAAGTTATCCTTAGTATCTTCGTCTGGTTCGTCGAAATCAGCTTTTGCATTGAAATTGCCAGCTGCTAATTCTTCTAATGCTACTATCATTTTTTTAGTTTGTTCATTCATATAGTCAGCTTTTTTCTTTGCTGTATTGAGGAATTTTTTAATGTTTGTTTCATCTATCACTGCTTCATACGAACCAATGGCTTCGCCCTTTTCATTTAGAATTGGGAAACCAATGTATTTGATTTCTAAATCTAAATTGCCAGGATGTGCATCTGTTTCTTGTTCAACTTGTATTTTCTTTTGCATCGAAAGATGGCAAGCACAATCGTTGGTTTGGCAGTGAGAAGTTTTTAAATGATTGTAACACTTGCTACCAATGAAGTCTTTCCCGGTTTTGTTGTCGAGCGAAGCGCCTGCATTATTTATGTATAGGATATTAAACTCTTTATCAATACCCATCAATGGTATAGGCAATTTATCCAGTATGCCAACTAATGAATCTAATGTGTCATTGACTCCTTGAACAATTGCTTTAAATTCACCTTGATGTTTTGATGCGTCGGCTCTTTGAGTAATTTTGCCTTCTTTTGCAGCTTTTGCTAACATTATTGAATCATTTGCTAAGGCTTTGAGACTCTCTACAATAACTTTCATTGATTTTATTAATACATCGTTTTCAGAACGAACCGCAAGAGATACATTTAAATCACCTTTGGAGAGCGATAAAATATCGTCTGCTATTTTTTGAGTGCTGTCTATTAAAAGATTCAAATTATTCTTAATTTCGTTGAAATCGCCTTTGTAGTCATCAACGATTCTTGGTGGAACGTCGCCTTTGGAAATACGGTCGATATATTCTGCTGCGACGTTTAGTGGTCCAATAATAGCATCGAATATGCTATTTAATCCTTGAACTAATTGCTTATATTCGCCCTGGAATTTTGATGCGTCTGCTCTTACATCAAGTTTGCCTTCTGTTGCGGAATTGCCCAATTTCTGAACGTCCTGAACCATTGACTTGACAGTTTGAACCATCTTGTTCATTGATGCAAGCAAACTATTCGTATCTCCTTGTTTCAAGTTGATATTCATCGAAAAATCACCTTCTGCAACCTTGTTAGATATTTCTTGAAGTTCTTTCGGGTCGGCACCAAGCTGTTTCATCACCGAACGCACTACAAAATAAATAACAGCAATAACTACTAACAGTGCAATCAAGATTTCAACAATTAAAGTGTTTCTTAATTCATCAAAAATTGCTTCATAGTCTTCTGTGTACCAACCCACTGTTATAAAACTTTTTATAGGTTCTATATATCTAAAATATTGTGTTTTTTCTCTGCCTTTCCATTCATATACAACAAAACCATTTTTCTTTTCTTTCATTTCCTTGAAAAAGTCGTACTCGGCGACTGATAATCCAACCGATTGCGGGTGAGCTGTCAGAACACCATTTTCATCAACAATATAAGGATAACCAGAACCGAAATATTTTTTAGTTTTGAAATCTTCTGAAAAACCTTGATAATTTATTTCTGGTTCCCCGACACCAATCATTCCTTTAATTACACCATTTACTCTAATTGGGGCAAAAGATGATAAGTACCAAGTATCAATTATTTTTAATCTACCAGTGTATATTTCACCTTTTTCAATGGCTTGAATAACTGGGCTATCAAACGGGACAACTGTACCTAAAACCAACTTCCCTTCTTTAGATTTAACGTTTGTTGCTATTCTTACATAGCCTTTTGAGGTTTTTTGAAATATTGAGGCTGCTTTAATCCCAAATCCTTCAATGGTTGATATAATATCTGCATTATTTTGAACTTGCTTGCCGGCAACTATCCATTTGTTTAACGAATGTTCGTTGACATCTACTTGTTCAGAGGTTTCTGTGATGCTACCTAAAGATTTTAAATAATTACTTGCAAGGTTAATACCAATAGAAGAAGATTTTTGTTTCGATTCGACTTCCAGATTAATCATCTGTGTGTAATTGTTTAAATACTCCTGAATTGATTCTTGATATGTTCGGTCGATCACCTTTTTTTGGAAATTATAAGTGTTAACTCCAAAAATAACAAAAGCGATAACAACTATACCGCCAATAAATGTGTAAAGTTTAACATTAAGTTTCATAACTAAAACCCTTATATAGTTCAATAGAAATATATTTTTTACAACAATATCTAATTAATAATTTAATTTAGAAATAAACAACGTCAAAATAAATTTAATAAAAAGCCTCCGTATATTTTCAAGAACTTTGTTTTAATTATTTTTTCCCAATCAACGGCTCAATTATTCAAGTATATTTTTCGGTAATGCACACGAAAACTTGAATAAAATTTAATATCTTAACGAAAATAATGATTTATTAGTATTGCTTATTTAAGAAAAAAATAACGTGCCCGAAAAATAAAAAAACACTTTTAAAATCTGATTTTAAGAAAATTAAAATTTGTCTGTTTAGCCTGTTCGCTATGCCTCGATAGATTTGCATCAAGGTTCAACACTATTCGAGGTAAAAATGTGGATTGAGGTATTTCGAACAGGAAGTTTCAACGATAGCAAGGGGCGTCCTTTCTATGCTGATAGTGTTACACTTGAAGCAATTGAACGCACTTACAACGCAGCTACTCAGCATGGTTACGAAGCTCCGCTTGTGAAAGGTCATCCGAAGGACGACGCTCCAGCTTATGGTTGGGTCGAGCGTTTGGCTCGGCGTGGCAATAAACTTCTGGCAAAGCTCAAAGAATTATCAAGCGAAATTGTCGAAGATGTTCGCCAAGGTAAATTTCGGCGAGTGTCCATTGCTCTTACTCCGGAACTACTTCTTCGGCACGTAGGATTGCTCGGAGCCGCAAATCCTGCAGTTGATGGACTTGCCCCAGTTTCGTTTGACGATGGTGAATACGACTACTACTATTTTGCTTATGAATTTCTGGACAAAACAGACGAAGAAGATGAAATACAAACACTTTCCGAACAAAACAAACTGCTCAACGAACAAATTACTCAACTTCGTGATAGGCTTCGCAGGCTCGAATATAGCGAGTTTATCGAGAATTATCTTGAACGCAACAAACTACTTCTCAAAAACGATGCAATCAAGGAGAAACTTGTTAATTTGCTTGTCCAATCTGATGAATTATCTCGCAAATTCAACGAAGAAATCTCATTTAATATTGCTGAGGAATTTATATCTATTCTTGATTGCATAAAACCTTCTGCGTATTTCTCTCAATTATCTATTTCAAATGTAGGCAAAATCGAAAACCAGTTCGAGGGGAAAAAAGTTGACGAAAATCGCCTCGAAATTCATCGCCGAGCGGTAGAAATGACTATGGAAAACCCAAATATTACCTACCAGCAAGCATTAAATATTTTACAAGGAGGAGAAAATGCCTAATCAAACTTATGAATTAAGAACTCTTGACCCCGTGCTAACTACGCTTGCACAGGGCTATGTGAACCGCAAATACGTCGGGAAAGAGCTTTTTCCGGTTGTCGAAGTCAGCAAACAGAAAGGTCGTATTCCTGTTTTCGGCAAATCTGCTTTTGTGGAACGCTCGACTGCACGTGCTATGGGCAGCAGTTCCAACCGCCTACCGCAAACTGAATTTGATTTGCTGGAGTTTGAAACAATCGAACGCGACGTCGAGATGGCTGTCGATTATCTCGAAGAAGAGCAAATCAATGATTTCTACAAGTACGAACAATATACTGTCCGCCAATTAATTGATATTTTGGAACTCAATTGCGAAATTGAATCTGCAAAAATAGCAACCAATCCTGATAATTATCCCAGCGACAACAAAATTATCATAGATGAGACAAGTTCCGTTAATTTATTTTATAATTCTACTGAAATAATCAAGGAAGCAATTGAGCGAGTTCGTTCCAGTATTGGAATTCGTCCCAATACAATGATATTGAGCTACCCGATTTATCAGATTATCAATAATGATGTTTCCTTGCAGGACAAATTTAAATATGCAGGAATAACTTCACTAAATACAAAAATTATTTCCGATTACTTTGAAATTTCGAAAGTAAAAATTGCTACAACTGTGTTCTCGCCCGACGGAATAAGCTTCGAAAATGTCTGGGGAAATTCCATAATACTTGCATTTGTTGATGACAGTTCGCCGGAGGTCCGTAGTGAGTTCAATCCTAGCTTTGGCTATGCACTTCGTAGACGTGGAATGCCTGAGATAGACACCTACTACGAAAACGGTGGAAAAATCAAAGTAATTCGCGCAACGGATAATTATTGCTTGAAGATAACCTCACCGCAAGCAGGATGTTTAATATTAAATCAAATATAAATTGGAGGAAATATGAAAAACAGCGTTCTTTTTCAGCCCGTTCAGAAAGTTACAATTAAATCGAGCGATAATTTGCTGGCATTTCGTTTTGTTGGTTTCAATGGTTCGCATTGCACTGCTGGAAGCAAATCTCTTGGTGTAACGGAGCGCAAGTGGGCAGCCAATAAAGATGCGAGCATAGTTACATATGGCACAGTTCCCGTCGAGGCGGTGGGAAGCATTTCGGTAGGAGAAAACCTCGCAAGTGATTCTCAGGGCAGGGCTGTGGTTGCCAGCTCGGGGGCAGCTGTCAATGCTCGATCTCTCGAAGCAACAGCAAACGGTGGTATTATCAAAGTGCTTCTTGTTCCATAATTTTATTTAGAAGTATGGGAAGTATTATGCAGTGGGTAACGATAGATGATTTAGTTGCCGAACTCGGCGAAACCAAACTTGCTGAGCTTTCTGGCGATGGCAGCGAAATAGTTCAGTCGGTGGTTAATGAGGCACTTTCATTAGCCACCGAAGAAGTGAAAGCATATGTTTTTGCACGATATGAGTTAGAGGAAACTTCATTACCTAATATTCTTCTTCATTTAACGAAAAAAATCGCTATATATAATCTTTACTTGCGTAAAAATCGCGAATTGCTTGTTCCAATTGAAGTTACTAACGAAAAAAAAGAAGCAGTTCGCCTGCTTGAACAAATTTCCGCAGGCAACTTGAAAATTCAACTACCAGAAAAAACATTAAAAATTATTTTTCATTCGGGCGAGCGTCTTTTTGATGATGCTCATTTAGAAGAATTCAGAAATTTCAGGGAATAGGAAATGAAATGTTCAGAAAAAAATAAACTGGCAAAAGCAGCAAGTTGGATTCTACGTAATTTAATATGGTTTGTTCCTTTTGCATTGGGCTTGTTCTTTATGTCGCAATCAGCAATAAAAGAGACAGTTGTTGCCGTGATTGTTTTCGAGGCGTTGGCAATTGGAATTACCTCTATTGCTGCATTTATTCTATCGCGAAGCGAGACTATGCGTTATCAGATGTGGAACGCACTGGGTAATATATTCCTTGGCGTTCACGTATGCATCGGATTAGTTGTGCTTGGAGTATATTTCACTCAGATATAGGAGGGAAGATGAAAAGACGGTGTTTATATGGAGTTCTGCTTTTGCTATTGCCGCTTGGAGCAATTACCGCCAAACGCTACGAAATTCCCTGCAATGGACTGCTGCTGCAAGAGGCAATTGCAATAATGTATAATCAAGTTGGAATTTACGAGGCAACGGGCAGAAACGACGGCGAGGTAAATAAATATACTCAATTGCTTGGGTTGCGGGGCAATTATGCGTATTGTGCTGCTGGCATCTGGTGGTGCTTCGAGCAAGCAAGACGTAAATTATGTTTGCCAAAGCGTTTTCATCCGCTTCCCGCGACTGCTGTCGCTAATGAAATGTTTGCTTTTGCTATTAGGCAAGGTAAGCAAACTAACTACTATCCCTGCACGTATGATTTAATTGTCTGGAAGCAGAAGAACTCATTCCGTGGACATATAGAATGCGTCGTCGAGGTACTGGCGGCTGGTTTTGTCCGGACAATTGCATTCAATTCGAGTTCCGTTGTTGAAGGCAAGAAGTATGAAGGCGTTTTCTTTCAGAAGCGAAATATTCTTCATCCGCTCTCTCGTATGAAAGTGCGAGGGCTTATTGGTTTCAGCGTTGTTTGAGGTGATAGTGATGCTAATGAAATTATATGAAAATACAGATTTATCGCAAGATTTCGAAACTGATTGGATAGCAATAGATTATTCCAAACATAAGCCGTCGCTGAAGGTTAGGTCGCTCAATGTGCTTTGGGAAAATGTCGAAGGTGATTTGAAAGGACGATTGGAAATATTTGCTTCACCCGATAGAATAATAAAGTCTGTTGGGGTGGTGCTCCCCATTTCGACTAACACAAACGCCCAAGATACAAGCATTTTCTTGTTGGTTACTTCGGTTCGTTACGTGAAATTTAGTTATAATTCAAATGGAACAACGAGTGGAAAAATTAGAATTTTCTTAGAAATTCAGTAATAGGTGTTTTATGCCATTTTATTATTTCCCAGCAATTATGCAACAAACAATGTGGGGAACAATAGGGGGGAATATTCGCTTGCAAAGTGATTTGGTTGAGATGGTGCATCATTTATTGCTTTCGGAATTCGTTCTGGTGGTAGATTTTTCGAAATATGGTGAAATTTCAGCAGGTGAGTATTTCTTCCCGCACCGAATATTTTTTGCAAATGGGCAAAAAGCGGAAATCGTTAGCTATGAATCTGGGCTTTTGGTGGGTAATGCTGTTCTTTTGGTTAAGCAAAATGGCAATACCGTTCAGCAGCTCTCAGCGATTGAAGCAAATTCTAATATCATGGCTGTGAATTTAGACGAGTCCATCGAACTTACTCAAAAAGACATACTCTCGGTTTTTGTTACTCAGTCGGAAAATGCACGAAATCTATTGTTTCGGTTGATTATTAGAGTGAGCAAAAGCGATGAAATCTAATTTGTTTGTTTTGTTTTTAGGATTTTTGATGGGATTTGCATTGTTTTATTTGATTTTTGGGTCTAACAGAAATAATAAAGTTGATTACATTGTCGAAAAAGAAGTTTATCGCGATACAGTTGTCAAAATGTTGCCCCGTAAAGAGATAAAAATCAAAGTAAAACCTAAAATTCAACATTTGGACACAATATTTAACGGTTTTACTTTTTCGTTGGACACTTTGATAAGCAAAGATACAGTAAATATAAGTTACAGCTACCCAGAAAACAGTTTGTTTCTACGTTTTGCTGCAATGCCTGATACATTTCGTTACGAACGGACAATATTGAACATTAGTAAGTCGGAGAAAGATTGCCTGCTTCAAGATAAACTACTTTATGCAGTTTCGGGAGTTGCTATTGGATTAATTATTGCAAAAATTAAATAGGTGATTTATGCAGAAAAACATTCTCACGCAAGAACTTGTAGGCCGCGTTCGACAATACTCATTTATGAAATACATCGGGTTATTGCCAAATCCAGATAAAGTGCTAAGCTATGCTGGGCGGAACTACGAAACATTGCGCGACTTGATGAACGACCCACACGTTTGGAGTTGCATTCAGTCCCGCAAAAGTGGAATTACAAATTGCAAATGGGAAGTCGCTACAAACGATAAATTCGGACGCGAAATTAAAATGATTTTCGAGAAAATCGATTTAAGCTTGCTCATAAGCAGTATTTTCAACGCAATTCTATTTGGTTTTCAGCCGATTGAGATTGTCTGGAAAGTAGATAATACGAGTGAATTTTCGATTGTACCAGATAGATTTATTCCGCTACCACAAGATTACTTTGGATTTTCAGCTAACGGAAAACTGATGCTGAAAAGCAATCTCCAAAATGAATTTATTGAGTTTCCCGAAGAAAAAATTATATGCCCGCAATATGAATCAACTCTGCAAAACCCATATGGTACTGCGCTTCTTAGCAAGTGTTATTGGTCATGCACTTTTAAAAATGGAGCTTTTCGTTTCTGGATGAATTTTATGGAGCGATATGGTATGCCGTTGCTTATCGGGCAATATCAAAGATATGCAACAAACCAAGAAATCGAAGATCTTGCCGATAGCTTGGTAAATATGGCGGAAAACTCTGTGATAGTTGCTCCCGAGGGCATCGATATTAAGCTTACTGAGCCATCTCGAACAAGTTCGGTTGAACTTTACTATCAGCTTGTCCGCACCTGTAATGCAGAGATATCGAAGGCGTTGCTTTCACAAACTCTCACAACTGAACTTGATAGCGGTTCTTATGCTGCTTCGAGGACGCATTATTCTATTAGGCGAGAAGTGATTATGTCGGATTTGCAATTTGTTCAACACTATTTGCAAAAGTTGGTTGACTTGGTGTATAAAGTAAATTCGATAGAGAATCTCAACACAAAGTTTTTGTTTATTCCTGATGATTTTTCTTATGCTTCGAATGAAAATGATTAAAAAAATGGGGGCTACAACCGCAGCCCCATTTTCCTATTCTAAATTTGACGGGAATATTGTAAATTTTAATTTTTTGCTTTTATCAGGGCTTTCCCATTCCACGCCGACAAGACCAAATTTGTGGTTAGTGTAGTAAATCACCTTACCGAACAAATCTTTCAACGGGCCATCAGAAACAGTTTCTTCTACTTTGATGACCTTTATTCGCCAGAAAGCAATATCATAATCATCTGTTGTAGAGCGATATGTAACTTCACGAACATATTTATTCCCGTCTTTGTCCTGGAAGGTGTATTTATCACCGACTTTTGCATTGTATTTGACAAGTAAGAATGGTTTGCTTTCGTCACCTTCGCTGTGTATGTAGTCTTGCATACCTTCTGATGTTACTTTTGCTTTGATTTTGTAGTCGATTTTGATGTTATTCAAGTCGGTGCTGTCGATTTTAGCATCGAAATGCCGTATTGCTTTTTCTCGTAGTGCGTCTTTTAGAGGTTTAGGTAGCAGAGCGGTGCCCAAAATTGTATCTATTTTTCTAATAAAGTCAATGCTGGTTGTAATTCGTCCTTCGGAGATTACGATGCCTTTACGATTTTCAGTAACGACTGGTTCTGAACTAATGTCTCCCAGCCCCGGAATAGTAGTGTAGAAGTAAGTCTTTGAACCAACAGATGTAAATTCAACATTTGTGCTTTTACCAAGGGAAGAATCATCCTCTGAGCAAGCAGTAATTATCAGAGGAATAACAACAAGTAGAAGAAATTTTTTCATTCGGTACTCTCCGAAAGTAAAGAAAACTAAGTTTAAAATAAACAAATTACTTATGAAAACAAAAGGTTATTTATTAATATACTTCTCAAAAAATTCGAGAAATATAAATAGTCCTTATTAAAGACAAATTATTCCATCACATATTTGGAATTAATTTGTCGAAAGAATAAAAATAGAAAAATATAACCGAAAGATTATTCCTCGTCGCGAGGAAGGGGAGATAGAATAGGCGAATCATTTCTCGATTTATGAGGTTCGCTCCCGTTTGAAGGAATAGAGCCGTCGTCTAAAACGTTAACTTCGCCAGCATTTTTCTGTGTGTTAGTTAAATTATATGGTTTCCAATTAGTTTGGGGCGAAAGCGTATCGACAGGATTGAAAATGAATTTTTTCTGTTTGTATGGTATTTGTGGATCGCTGTAAATTAAACTCATAATCTTTCCCCAGAGTGGAGCAGCAGTTCGTCCACCATAACCAACCGAACCCAGGCAATCAAAATTTATTTCGTTATAGTCGAAGCCCATCCAAATTCCACAAACAAGCTGCGGAGTATATCCGATGAACCAGGCGTCTGTGCTATTGTTTGTTGTGCCAGTTTTCCCAGCGGCATCAACATCTTTGAGGAACTGACGCACACGCGAAGCAGTCCCAGCATTAATAACTTGCATCATCATATAAGTCATTTGTTGAGCAATTTCTTTGTCAAAAACATCAGTAATATTTCTGTTATTTTTATTAGAAAGAAGCACTTCGCCATTATTAGTTTCAATGCTTTCAAAGAAATACGGTGAGGTATGCCATCCGTTGTTTGCAAAAGTGCAGAAAGCGGATGTCATTTCGTATGGGCTTACTTCGCCGCCACCACCAAGCGAAAGAGCAGGCACTGCTGCCAAAGGCGACTGAATACCCATTTTGTTTGCGAGATCAATTACATCGCGCGGTGAAGTAATCTGCGTTATTAGTCGCGCAGCAACTGTGTTAATCGAACGAGCAAGGCCGGTAGTTAAGGTTACAGTTGTTTCGCCTTCATTGCAACCCGAACCACGTGGCGACCACACCTCTCCTGTGGACAGGGTGTAGCTGTAAGGACCGCAAGCAATGCGGCTGTCTGGGGTTAGTCCTTTTATCAATGAAGAAGCATACACAAATGGCTTGAATGCTGAGCCGGGTTGGCGACGAATCTGATAAGCGTGATTAAGTGAGTATTTTGCATCGGGATTTTCCCGCATAAATTTTGGCGAAGCGCCAGCCATAGCGAGCACTGCTCCTGTTGCTGGGTTCATTATCACAACACCAACTTGAACCGTTGTAACAGCATTTTTCACTGAATCAATAAAGCGTTGATCGTTAAGCAGTCGCGTCATTATTGAATTTTTCTGATTATCTTTGGCGGCGCGGTAATCAGTTCTCAAAGAAATTGCTCGCTTGAGTAATTTTTGAAGAATATCGTTGCGTTCCTTCCAACTCCAATTTGCATTAAATGTATTTTGAATTTCGGGCATAAATTCTTCGAGTGCCTGATTGAGCAACTTTTGAATTCTCGAATCAATTGTTGTATAAATTGTTAATCCATCGCGATATAAATCATATTCCTTCAAACGTGGGTGATTTGTAAGTTCCTGACGCAGCATTTCGACAAAGTGGGGTGCAATCCCAAAGCGAGCACTTCCGCCAAGAATAGTTGGACTTGTCTTTGAAGTAGCAAATTCAAGAGGTTCTTCGATAGCTCGCAAATATTGAGCACTGCTCAAATATCCTTCGTCGTACATCAATTTTAGAACAAGATTTCTACGTTCCACAGCGTCGTTATAATTTTCCTTGCGGTTGTAGTATTCGGGTTTTTTCAGGCAACCGACAAGATAAGCACATTCAGCGGTAGTGAGCTCTTTCGGTTCTTTGTTGAAATACACTTTTGCGGCAACTGCCAACCCATAAGCACCGCGTCCGAAATTTACTGTATTAGTGTATAATTCCAGAATTTCTTCCTTTGTGTAGGTTTTTTCGATTTGCACGGCTGTAACTGCTTCGCGAATTTTACGTTCTATCGTCTGGTCGAAATTTAAATATAAATTCCGTGCTAACTGCATAGTAATAGTAGAAGCGCCTTCTCGGCGAGATGAAAAAATGTTCTTTACAAATGAGTTGAACACACGACCTACGTGAATACCCCAGTGTCGCCAGAATTTTCTGTCCTCGGTTGAGGTGAGAGCATTTACAAAATCTTTCGGGATGTCGTTGTATGTTAGTGGAACACGCCTTTCTATGTAATACATATCGAGCAATTCGTTATCGGCGGTGTATATTCTTGTTGCTATATTTTGCTTTGGATTTTCAAGCTGTGCAAGCGAGGGCATATTGCTTGATGTTACCCACAATACATATATTGTTATTGCCAGAAAAAACGTTACTGTCGAAGCCAACAATATTAACAAAAATTTCAATGGCGACATTCCTTTCATTTCATCGAGTAGAAATTTTTACAAACACATTTATGCAAATTAAAGATTTTTTTGTATTTACAATAATTATTCTAAGCTTAATTGGGAATAGTTGTTGCTGTATTTACTGAAAAATTAAGATAATTAATGATTTTATAGGGCGAAATGTTTTCGTCCTTGAATACTTAAAATAAATTCTCAATTGTTAAATCAACTATACTGCTCGGGATTTTTCTTGAGAATTTTTCAAGCTTTCTGTGAGATTAGAAAGCAGATGATGCTGATATCGAAGCCTATCGTTAATTTGAATCAGTCTATTTTGAAGTTGCTCTTTTCTTTTCTTTATCCAGAACCTGTCCTTTAATTTATCTTTGAAAACGAAGGGTTCCTGGTAAATCAAATTTTTCAGCTTCATTTCTTGCTTTTTGATATTGTTTTCGAGGTCTAAAATTAGAGTTTTTAGCTGGGCTTCTTCATTTTTCGATTGGTTGTAGATATTTTCGTCGACCAGAAGCTGAATTACCCGCAAACGTTCAGCATCTTTCTGCTTGTATGCGATTTGGACGCTTTCCCAGTATTTGCGGCATTCTTCGCTTTCGCCGGCAACATCGGGATGCAATTTTTTCACAAGCGAGCGGTATAGATTAGAAATTTCGTAGTTTTCGTTCACCTCGCAACTGATTTGCTTTAATTGTTGCAGCTCATTTTTGGGGTATAACTTTTGCGATGCACCGTTTGTGTTTTGTCTCAGGTGTTGGCGCTCTGCCTGACGGCTGGACATTATATCAATTAATTTCATTGTGTTTTTGCGTAGGTTTTCGCCTTGACGCAACTTTATTCGCAGGAATTCCACTCGCTTTTCTAATTCCTGCGATGTGCGAATTTTGTTTTCGAGTTCTTCTTCTATATCACCAAAAATATTATCGTATTCGAACATTATTTCCTGATAGACGCTTGTCTGGTAGTAATACCATTCGTCTATTAACTTTTGCAATTGCTTTTTCAGCTGCTCGACCTGTAATTTAAGGTGTTCAATATTTTGTCGCTTGTAGTTGTTCATAATTAATCCATCTTTTTTTAGAACAAATCTTTGGGCAATATTTTCCAAAAATGTTGAAAAATCAACAAAAGAATGTTGTAAATACTACTTTTCAACGATATTTTGGGATAGTCAATTTGTATGCCGAGCAAAAATTTAATATTTCAAACTCCCCCCCTTTTCATAAATTTATTACAAATTTCTCGAAAAATCAAAAAAAGTTTTCCACATATTTGCTTTATTTTATTGAATTTATGACAATGATATAAGATTATTAAATAAAAATTCATTATATTAGAATTACAAATTTTTAGATTTTACTAAAAATCTTTTTGGTGAATATTATGCTACAATACTTATTAAGTGAGAATATTCTTAATTCGGATTTCTTTCAAAATAAATTTCTTGGTAATCGGGTAGTTGATTATTTAGATTTTATTGCGATTTTTCTGATATTTACATTATTGATTAAGCTTTTTAGATCTACGATTCTTGTTTTCCTTAACAAGTTTGCAAGAAAGGCGCAGTCCAAATTATTCGATTTTATATTAAGAAAAATCAAGAAGCTGCTAATTCCGATAGAGTATTTCGGGGTTTTTTATTTTTCTTTTAAGACTCTACAACTTGACAAGAACGTATTGAAAGGGCTGGATGTAGTTGCACTGCTGATTGTCGTGTTCTACGTTACACGGTTTGTTGTGGCGCTTATTGATTTTTTAATAGAGCAAAAGATAGAAAAATCATCAACTCCGAGCAAAGCAAGTGTGTTACGAGCTGTTATTCCGGCAATTAATATCGCACTTTGGGCGTTAGGTATTGTGTTTATTTTAAGTAATCTTGGGTTTAATATTTCTGCACTGGTTGCGGGGCTTGGGATTGGTGGTCTGGCTATTGCACTTGCAGGACAAAAAATATTGGGGGACTTATTCAGCTACGTTTCAATTCTGATAGACAAGCCTTTCGAAATAGGTGATACAATTTTGATAGACGGGAATTGGGGGACGGTAGAATACATTGGTATTCGCTCCACAAGATTGCGCAGCATCTCTGGAGAACTTCACGTATTTGCTAATTCTGATATTACTGCTGCTCGAATTCGCAATTATACTAAAATGAAGGAACGTCGCGCAGAAATCAATTTAGGTGTTGTTTACGAAACACCACTCGAAAAGCTTAAAATCATTCCGCAAATTATCGAAAATGTAATAAATAATATCGAGCAAGTTCGCTTCGAGCGTGTTCATTTCAGGGCTTTCGGGAATTTTTCGCTCGAATTTCAAACTATTTTCTGGGTGGAAGACGATAATCTAAAAGTATTTCTCGACAAGCAGCAGGAAATATTATACAAAATTTTCGATGAATTTAAGAAAAATCAAATTGAATTTGCTTATCCAACTTCAAAAGTCTTTCTTGAAAATATTAATAACAATAAAATAAATTAATCGAATATGGACAAAAATATTAGCGTTGGTTTCTTTTGCGAAAGCAACACTCAATTAATCGGAAAGTTAACAAAAAGTTTAAAAGATTGGGGCTATCTTGTCGAATACTTTATTTTCAAAGATATTTACGAATATATTGACCATAAGCACAAGAACCCAATTGACATTGCTGTGATACTGCTGGATTATGCAATTTATGTAGACACTATCTCGGAATATAAGAGAAATATAGATATTCCAATAGTTGTTATTTCTGATGATATTACAGAATTTGATGCATCGCTGCTTATTAAAAAAGGCGTTTCACTTGTATTCCGTTACTCTAATATTGACCATTTTGCTCGTGAAATTGATAAACTTCTGAAATACGAACATTCAAATAAAATTTTACATTCCGAACAACTAACCGAAGACGAGAAAACGTCGGCTCTGGAACGGGAAATTACTGCTATCCTGAAAGAAGAAGGTATGTTGCGAGAACATCATATCTTTATGCAAACTATACTCGAAAACATACCAAGCTTAATTTATGTCAAAGATGTTGCTTCGATGAAATACTTATATGTTAATAAAAGTGCTATTGATATTATCGAATTTTCACCTGACGAAATGATTGGCAAAACCGTTTTCGACTTATTTCATCCAAAATATGCAGAGTATTACCACTCGAAAGATGCTGAACTCATTCGCAGCAATATCTCTACTCGGACCGTAGAAGAAATGTGTCTTACAAAAAACAACAAATTGAAAGTATTGCTAACAAAAAAAATTCTCATTAAAAATAGCAAAGGCGAACCTCGCTATTTTTTAGGTATTTCCGAAGATTTAACTCAACTGTATCGTTCGCAAGAGGAACTTCTCAAAAGCGAGACTCGGTTTTCCAAAATTTTCCATTCGAGTCCTGTCCCTATTTTCATTATTTCCAACAAGAAAAAAATATTTGTTGATGCAAATATTAAATGTACAGAATTTTTCAGAATTAATCGCGACCGTGCAATTGGACATTCTCTTGATGAATTCTCAGAATTTAAAAATAGCGAACTATTGACAAATATTATTGATGCAATCGAAAATGATAAATCTTTTGTAAACAAGCAAATTACAATTAATCTTGAAGGGGCGGAACGCCACGTTCTGCTTTCTTGCGAGCAGATGCCTCTGCCTGATGATATTTGGAGTGTGTTCATTACGCTTGATATAACAGACAGAATTAACGCTGAACGCAAAATGGAAGCAGCGCTTGCCAAACAACAAGATTTAAATAAGCTTCGCACCCAATTTATTTCAATGGTTTCTCATGAATTTCGTACCCCGCTTACTACTATTATGCTTTCGGCTGATATGCTCGGAAAATATTACGACAAAATTCATCCCGAAGAACGCCGAAAACAAATCAAACGTATAAAAGAAACAATCCAAAAGATGACAAACTTGATGGAAAACTTGCTTGTAATCGGGCGTATGGATAGTGGCAATTTCCAATTTCATCCCAGAGAATGTAATTTAGAGCAGCTTTGTTTAAATTTAATCAAAAATGCAGAATTCAATTCGGGCTTTTCGCATAGAGTTAATTTTAATATTAACGGTGAATGCAAAAGTGTATTCATCGACGACCAGCTTCTTTCTCTCGCGATTAATAATTTGCTTTCGAATGCAGTTAAATATTCTCCAAATAGCAAAGTAATTGATTTTACAGTTAATTGCAACGAACAAATAGTTGAATTCATCGTTACAGATTATGGGATTGGTATTCCCGAAGAAGAGCAGCACTTGCTTACGCAATCATTTTACCGTGCATCGAACGTCGGAAAAATTTCCGGGTATGGACTTGGAATGTCCATAGTTAGCCGTGCAGTAGAAGCGCACTGCGGACAAGTTGAAGTGAGAAGCAAAGTTGGTAGTGGTTCTACTTTTATTGTTAGAGTACCGCAAAACTGCAATAATAAATCTAATTGACGTTCCATCGTCTACTATCATATGGAACAAAGTAACCAAATAAAGATTTTGCCTGAATATATTGCAAACCAAATTGCAGCAGGTGAAGTCGTTCAGCGCCCCGAATCTGTTGTCAAAGAATTAGTTGAAAACTCGCTTGATGCAGGTGCTACCTCTATCGGAATAGTTGTCAAAGGTTCGGGCAAGACTCTTATTCATGTTCTGGACAACGGCAAAGGAATGAGCCGTGAAGATTTGGAACTTGCACCTCTGCGGCATTCTACAAGCAAGATAATTACGCAAGAAGATTTAGAGCAAATACAAACTTATGGATTTCGCGGCGAGGCGCTTGCTTCGATTTCTGCTGTTGCTTCGATGGAAATCCGCACCAAACGAATACAAGATGAACACGGTTGGTCGCTGCGGTCCGAACCAAATCAGACATTTCAAATTTCACCTGTCAAGTGCGACAATGGCACTCAAGTCTTTGTCAGAAATTTATTTTTTAATGTGCCAGCTCGAAAAAAATTTCTTAAATCAGACATTACCGAATACCGCTATATTACAGAAACAGTAACAAGATTTGCGGTAATTCACTACGATAAGAGATTAGTTTATTACGATTCAGATAATTTGGTTTATGATTTGCACCCTTCGAGCCAGGAAGAGCGAATTAAGAACGTTTTCGGCGAGAATATTGCTAATGAAATTGCAAAAGTTGAATTTTCTAACGATTTGGTTTTAATCCATGGATTTATCGGCAAGCCAGCAGCGGCTCGTCCTACGGGGAATTATCAGCATCTATTTGTGAACAACCGACCAGTTGTTAGCAAAAACTTGAATTATGCAATATTTGCTCCTTTCGAGCATTTACTCGAAAAAAATTACAAACCTTTCTACGTTATCAATATTGTGATTGATCCACGAAAAGTTGATATAAATATACATCCTCAAAAGCATGAAGTTAAGTTCGACGATGAGAAATTAATTTTTTCAGCTCTACATCGTTCAGTTTCAGAAGTACTTGCAAAATATAACTTTACTACCGCTCACAAGGTTGAGAAATTAGATAACAGCCCGTTCGTTCGTTTCGATGTGCAGGATAATTCTCGAGAAAATATTCTTGTGGATAGAAAGACAGGCGAGGTATTAACCGAAAGTTTTGCATTTAAGCAAACTTCCAACTGGCGACCTCCACTCGAACGCCGTTTTAGCAATTCCGAGCAAAGCAGTAGAAGTGCCTTTGATTTGCTTTTCGATGCTGCCTCGAAAAGCGATTTTCAGACGCCCAAAGACAGAATTGAAATTAACGATGACGCGCAATTTTTGCAAATTCACAATAAGTATATATTGATGCAAAGCCCCACAGGTGTATTTATTATAGACCAACATAATGCACATGAGCGAATACTCTACGAAAGAGCTTTGCGTGCGATGAACTCAGATTTTTCAAATATGCAGGTGTTGCTTTTCCCCATAAGTTCAGTAATTGAACCCTCACAAATAGCAATTGCAAGAGAGATTGACCAAGAATTACGAAAACTTGGCTTCGACTTTAATTTATATCCTGATGGCAAAATTGAAATAATGAGCGTCCCTCTGGACATTCCCGAAAGTGATGCTATTTCGAGTTTTTCCGAAATTTTGAGCGAATATGTGAAATTGCTTGAAATAAAGCACAGCACAAAGCGGGACAGCCTTGCTGCAAGTTTTGCTTGTCGCTCGGCAGTGAAAACGGGGCAGAAACTTTCGCCAGACGAGATGTTGCATCTTGCGCGCAATCTTATGCAGTGCAAAATGCCGTATGTATGCCCGCACGGTCGACCCGTTGTTCTGGAAATTAGTTTACACGAATTGGACAAAAGTTTTAAACGTATCTAAAACAGTTTTCTTTCGATTATTAGCATTGTGAGATCGTCATAGAATTCTTCCCCGTTTGTCCAGACCTTAAGTTCGGGGACAATCGAGCGAAGCATAATCTCGGAGTTGTTATTTGAATGATTGTTTAGGAAATCAATAAGTTTGTTTTGAATGAGAATTTTGTTTTTAACTCCGGCGCATTCGGTTATACCGTCAGTATAGATGATGAATTTATCGCCAGTTTCGAATGGAATAACTTGGTCGTAGTATTCAGCTTCGGGCAAAATACCAACTGGGAAGCCACGAGAAGCAACCATTTCAGCTTTGCCTCCGGCTTTAATTAGAAATGGGTTTGGATGCCCCGCCTGCGAGAATATTATTTTATCTTCGATTAAATCGATAATGCCATATAGCATAGTGAAGTATTCAGCATTTTTCCCACGCGAAAGAAACTGTTCGTTTAGTGATTTAATAACAATCGATGGCAAAACATAATTGCCGGTTTTCTCGTCGAGCAAAAGTTTCTTGCCTGTATCTTGGCTTAATGAACGGGAAAGCGAAACAGACAGAAACGCCGCAGGCAAACCGTGGCCAGCTACATCAACTATATAAAAAGCAATATATCTATTATTTAAAGGAAAAAAGTTAAATGTATCGCCCGAGACAAACACGCTTGGTACAAATATCCAGTTAAATCGGCAGTCGCCGTAGGAAACATTGTTCTGAGGTAAAAACTCGCGTTGCAATTCGGCGGCGGTTTCTAAGTCTCGTTTGATTGTGTCGTAAGCTTCTTGGAGTTTTCTCGTTAGTTCTTTTTCTGTTGTGATGAGTCTATATTGCTCGAGTGCGTCATTAATCGAGTTTATAAGTTTATCTGTTGGCAATGGCTTTGTAAGGAAGCGGAAAATATTGCCTTCGTTGATTGCTTCGATGGCAATTTGCATATCTGCAAATCCAGTGAGAATAATTCGGATTGTATCGGGTGAAATTTCTTTAACTTTGTGAAGCAGTTCAATTCCGTCCATTTCTGGCATACGGTAGTCGGAAATGATAACTGCAAAATCTCCATGTCCGGCGATTATTTTCAGAGCTTCGCTGCCACTATTAGCTGTATGAACATCAAATAGACTTCTTAGATTTCGTCTGTAACCGTGCAGAACATTTATTTCGTCATCAACGAAGAGAATTTTTTTGTTCATTGTTGTAGCAATTCTTCTTTTTTGGATAGGCAGTCGCTAATAGTATTCAACAACATTTTGTAACTAACAGGTTTTGAGAGAACTATGTGAGCAAATCCGTTTTTGAATTTTTCAATCTCAGAATTAAAGTGCCCTGTCATCATAATTCTAATAGCGTTAGGTTGAGTTTCTTTTGCAAATTCAAGTAGTTTCACACCATCAATTTCAGGCATATATAAATCAGTAATGATAATATCGAAATTTTTGGTGGCTATTTTGTCGAGTGCTTCTTTGCCAGATGTTGCAAATTCAGCATCGATAACATCTGACGCACTTTTAACCAGTCGCTTCAACCCAAGCAGAATAAACTCTTCGTCGTCTACAAACAAAACATTTGCCATAACAATGCTCTAATAAAGAATTATTCGAATGACAATTTAATAATAAATTCTGTTCCTTTCAAATAATTTGATGAGACAAAAATATCACCACCAAGTTTGCTACAAATGACATTGTGGGCAACTGCAAGTCCCTGACCTGTTCCTTTGCCAGGCGGCTTTGTTGTGAAAAATGGGTCAAAAATCTTGTCTAAATGCTTTTCTTGTATGCCAATCCCATCGTCAACAAATTGAATTACGATATATTTGTCGTCAAAGCAAGTGGAAATTTCTATCTTGCCGAAAGTATAATCTTTGTCAATCTGGATTTTTTCTTTTATCGCATCAATTGAATTGAGCAAAAATTGCAGCAACACTTGATTGACTTCGTCAGCGTAACAATAGATAACAGGCAAGTCGTTGTGTAAAATTAGATTTACATCTGCAACTTTTTTCCATTCGTTTCGAGTGATTAGCACAACATCTTCGAGCGTCCGATTAATATTGAGAAAAGATTGTTCTTTTATCCCAACTTGCGAGAAGTTTTTGATTGTATTTATAATTTTACTGATTTTCAAAATACCATCCTGGGATTGACTGATCGCGACCGGAATTTCTGAGAGGAAAAAATCTATATCAGTTTCTTTTATGTTCCTTTTTATTATGTTTCGGGCATCGCTCCAATTGTATGTTTCCCAATCATTAATCAAATCATAAATGCTTGAAGCAAAATTTGATAATGCTTCGTAGGAATGCTCTAAAAAGTCAAGATTATCATTTATGTATTGCAGCGGAGTATTAATTTCGTGGGCAATACCGGCGGCAAGCTGTCCAATTGATTGCAGCTTTTGTGAAAAGAAGTTTCGATTAATTTCTTCAAGACGTTTGTTAATTCTTCCCAGATCGCGGGTATCGATTATTTTTTTGTAGATGACAGCAGCTATGTTTGTAATAAAGGAAATAGCATTTATTACTTCGTCGGAAAAATTATCAACTTTTGTGCTTGCAAGCGAATAAACACCCAGCACTTGATTATTGTTAATCAAGGGAATGTATAGCCTCGAATTAAGCAGCGTAGGTTTTACAAATTTGTTTTGGAGTTCGTAAGCTTCGCTGTCTGCTTCTTTGATATAGATGATTTCTTTGGCTCGTAAGCAACGACCAGGCGCTCGCTGCATAGCTGTTTTTTGAGCAATAAATCTTTCCTCTTTGGTAAGACCTTTTGTTGTAACAGCGATTAATCTATCAGAATGTGGAGTGTAGTAATACAGCACCATATATTCATAATCGCAAATTTCATTGACGAGTTTATCGACAGTGCCGAAAAGCGAACGCAAATCGTTGCAAACAACGAGTTTAGTAGCAAAATCCTTATATTTGTCAAAAAAATTAGTATGATTGTAATTCATAGAATTCGCAGACGAAAAAATATATTATCTATAACAAATAAGAGAGAAATAAATTGTAAGAAAAAATTTTGGTGATTATCCCTCTCCCAGCAAATCGGGACGACGAAGGCGAGTTTTTTCCAAGGCTTGTTGCTCACGCCATTGGCGAATACGTTCGTGGTTGCCTGAGAGCAGCACTTCAGGTACGCTCATTCCGCGAAATTCCGACGGCTTAGTATACTGTGGCGGTTCGAGCAATCCATTTTGGAACGAGTCCTCTAATGCAGATTCTGCATTGCCAATTACTCCCGGTATCAAGCGAACTATCGCATCAGTTAACACCAATGCTGGTAATTCTCCCCCGCTTAGCACATAATCCCCAATCGAAATTTCGCGCATAACGAAATAGTCCCGCACCCGCTGGTCTATTCCTTTGTAATGCCCTGCAAGTATAATAATATTTTGCTTCAATGATAATTCATTGCAAACTGATTGCGTTAGTGGATACCCATCGGCGCATACGTAAATTATTTCGTCATACGAACGTTTGCTTTGAAGTTTCTCGATGCAATCGAATATAGGTTGGCACTTGATTATCATTCCGGCGCCTCCACCATAAGGTGTGTCGTCGATATGGCGAAAGCGGTCAATTGCATAATTGTGCAAATTATGCAATTGTATCTCTACCAGATTTTTCTCCTGTGCAATTTTCAGTATGCTACCTTGAAGATAAGACTTCATTAATTCCGGGACAGCCGATATAATATCAATCCTCATCAACTGCACCTCGATTGTGTGTCAAATCCAAAAGTCCGTCTATTATATTTATCTTGACGATTTTACTTGCAAAATCTGCTTCAACTACTACATCGTCGATTACGGGCAAAGGTAGTTCGCCAAATTCTGTCTGAACGAGCCATACATCATTTGCAGGTAATTCCCAAACTTCGACGATTTCTCCTAATGCTTCTCCATTTGCTATATTAATTACCTTGCAACCAACAATTGTATTGCTTGAAACAAACTCATCATTATACTTTTGTATTTCTTCTTCGTCGGCGAAAATACCCTGGTCGCGAAGTTTTTCAATGCCTTCTTTATTGTTAATTTCTGTTAGCTTGGCTATTGCTCGATTATTTTTTTTCTGAAAGCGTTCGATTGTGTACTCATTGGAAAAGTTTGGAGAGTAACCAATTTTTACTTTAAAGCCATCTGGAAGTGCTTCAATTTTCTTGTATTCCAGAAGAAAATTAAATTCTCCTTTGTAGCCAAAGTAATTGCCGACTACACCAATTAATACTAAATTTCCCATACACTAATCCCTATCTATAATCAGTGTAACAGGACCGTCATTTTGCAAACGCACATCCATCATAGCACCGAAAATTCCTGTTTCAACCTTCAAATTGGTTGATGAACGGAAATGCTGAACAAACTTTTCGTATAATGGTTCGGCGATGGAAGGTGGGGCAGAATCTGTGTAGCTTGGACGTGTTCCTTTGCGGCAATCGCCGTAAAGAGTAAAGTTGGATATTATCAATATTTCGCCG